>Ga0137796_10000019_pt1 | contig 121146 bp, 123 predicted proteins | sample OV2TP3_FD_97704 | JGI IMG/M metagenome (GOLD analysis project Ga0137796, IMG submission 97704) | reverse complement strand
TGCTCCTCAAGGTCCAGAAGGCCACCGCCGCCCGCCACCGTCAGGCCGCATGAACACGCACCTCATTACAGATTCTGGTGAAGAGCGGTTTTTTCACTGGCTCACTGTCCGCGATTGTAGTAGAAGGGTGGCGCCCCCTTCCTCGCAGGTGTCGCGACCAAGGAGGACCGGTGCTCGCCTGGGAACAGGGTGTCTCGAACGTCCTGCACCTCGTCCGGCTGGACAGCATCAAGAGCAAGATCCTCGTCTTCATGCTGCTGGCGACGCTCATCCCGTCCCTGACCCTGGGCTGGCGCTCGTACGTCCAGAACCGGCGCGCGGTCACCGAGCGGATCTCGGAGGAGCTGAGGAACCTCACGGACGACACCGCCCGCGAGACCGGGCTGTGGCTCAAGGAGCGCCTCTACGAATTGCGGGTCTTCGCCAGCTCCTACGAGGTGACCGAGAACCTCGAGAAGCTGATCAGCACGCCCGGCGGGGCGGCTCGGGCGGGGGAGGCGCCGCGCCGCCTCACGGACTACCTCAGGTCGGTCCGCGCGAAGTTCCGGGACTACGAGGAGCTGATGGTCGTCGGCACCGATGGTCGCGCGCGCTTCACGAGCGCCGACCGGGCGGACGAGCCGCGGCTCCCCCCGGACTGGCTCAAGCAGGCCGCGGGCGACAACGTGATCGTGGGCGAGACGTACTGGGACGACACCCGGAAGAAGGGCCTGATGGCGGTGGCCGTGCCGGTGAAGACGCTCGGCGGGCGCTTCCTCGGGGCGCTGGTGGCCAAGCTCAACTTCGTCGCGGTCGAGCAGTTCGTGAAGGGTCCGGAGCCTGGCCAGACCAGTCAGATCTACCTCGTGCGTCAGGACGGGACGCTCATCGTGGGCTCGCGCGCCCCCACCTCCGGGCTCCTCCAGGCCCGCCTGCCGGAGAAGTCGGCGCAGGCCCTCTTCCAGCAGCAGACGACCTCGCTCGATTACGACAACTACGAGGGACACTCGGTGATCGGGGCCCTCAAGCGCGTGCCCCTGCTCGGCTGGGGAGCGGTCGCCGAGATCGGCCGCGAGGAGGCCTACGCCCAGACCCTGAGGATCCAGAACGTCACCCTTCTCACCGTCGCGGGCCTCGTCGTGGGCATCGGCATCGTCGCGTACCTCCTCGGGCTGACGATCGTGCGGCCGCTCAACCGGCTGACGGCGGGAGCGAGCGAGGTGGCGGCCGGCGACCTGAACGTGGACCTGCCGGTCGTGGTCCGCGGCGAGGTGGGCCACATGACCCGGGTCTTCAACGACATGGTGACGCACCTCCGCCGCGGGCAGCAGGAGCTCGCCGCCATCAACGCGACGCTCAGTCAGAAGAACCAGGAGCTGCAGGAGCTGTCCATCACCGACGGCCTGACCGGGCTCTACAACCGCAAACACCTGATGGAGACGCTCGCCACGGAGATCGGCCGGGCGGGACGCTTCAAGCACCCGTTCGCCGTGCTGATGGTCGACATCGATCGCTTCAAGCAGTACAACGACACCCACGGCCACCTGGCGGGTGACCAGCTCCTCAGCCGCATCGCCGCGGTGTTCAAGGAGACGACGCGGACCATCGACTACGCGGCACGGTACGGCGGGGAGGAGTTCCTCGTCATCCTGCACGAGGTCGGAGCCGACGGCGCGCTCCCGGCGGCCGAGCGGATCCGGACGCGCGTCGCGGGGGAGAAGTTCGGTCCGGCCGACCAGCAGGTGACGGTGAGCATCGGCATCGCCACCTTCCCCGAGCACGGCGATAGCCCGGAGGCGATCATCGCCCAGGCGGACGCCATGCTCTACGAAGCCAAGCGGGGCGGGCGCAACCGGGTGGTGGTCGCGGGGCCGAATCCGAAGAAAGCCGCGAAATCCTGACGGAGCCCTCCGGGCTGCTGCCGACGGCGGGCCTCGCTCATCGGAGGGGGCCTCCACGGCCCCTTCCGAGGCGGACAGACTCTCTAGCGCTCGCCGACCAGGGTGTGGGCGATCCAGCCCCAACGGCCGTCGTCGCTGCGCACGCGCACCCACGTCCCCTTGTACGATTGTCCGGTGAGCGGCGTGCCATCCTCGATGACGAAGGCGACCCTGAAGTTCGTACCGGGTCCTTCCCGGACGTTGCCTTTGCCGAGCGCGCGGAGGGGGAGGGGGACGGAGAAGGGGACCTCGCCCTCGACGCGCGGCAGGCTCTGCCCGGCCGGCGCGCGGGCCTGGCCGCCCTTGATGAGGGTCTTGGCCTGGCTCGTGAGGTAGAGGACGCCCCCGTAGTTTTCCTTCCGGTACTCCTCGGCGCCGAGCTTCAGGAGCTGCTCGGCCTGCACGAGGTCGGCGTCCTTCTCGCGCGCGGGGTCCCGCCCGAGCGCCTTGAAGGCGGTCTCCGCCTCGGCCAGCGTGGAGGCGGCCTCCGCCCTGCTCTCCAGGCTCCGGAGCTTCGCCATGGTGCGCACGACCTCGAGGATCGCCGCGTCGAGCTTCTGCGTCAGGGTCTTGATCTGGGCGTCGCGCTCCAGGAGGACGAGGCGCTGTCGCGCGAGCTTCTCCTCGAGCTCCTGCTGGAGGGCAGCCTGCTTCTTCAGGCTCTCTTCCAGCTTCTGGCGCTGCGACTCGAGTTGCTGGCGGTCGCGGTCGTACTGCGCGCGCGCCCGGTCGAGCTGCTGGCGCTCCGCCTGAACCTGTTGGCGCTCCTGTTCGAGCTTCCGCTGGGCCACGACGACCTGCGGGTCGGGGGCAGGCTGGGCGCGGGCGGGGGCGGGCGCCGGCGTCGTCGTCTCGGGAGCCGACCCCGGCAGGAGGCCGGCGCAGCCCGAGAGGAGACCGGCGGCGACCGCCAGCGCCAACGTCCGATGTCGCGTCGACGGGCGGGTTCGGGACATTCGTCGTACCCCGCGCCGTGATGATAGACGAGGGTGCCGCGAGCCGCAAGAGGCGACGCAGGGCCCGGCCGCGCGGCCTCACGCCTCTCCCGCCAGGCCGAGGGCGGCGTGGAGGAGCACGTTGGCGCCGTGCTCGATGTCGTCGAAGTGCGTGGCTTCCTCTTCGCAGTGGCTCTTCCCCAGGATGGAGGGGACGAAGACCATCCCGGTCGGGCAGATCGCCGCCATGTGCTGGGCGTCGTGGCCCGCCCCCGAGAGCATGCGCCGGTGGCCCACCCCCAGGTGCCGGGCCGCCCCTTCGACGGCGCCGACGACATCCGGGGCGAACCGGGTGACGGGCACCCGCATCAGCGGCTCGTAATCGAACCCCACGCCCTCCGCCGCGGCGGCGTCGCGCACGGCCCGCTCGAGCTCGCCGAGGGCGCGGTCGAGGGCGGCGTCGCTCGGCGCGCGCAGGTCCGTCGTGAGCACGACCTTGCCCGGGATCGCGTTGACGATGTTGGGGTGGACGTCGAGCCACCCCACGGTCCCCACCATGTCGCTGCCGATCGCGAGCGGGATCCGGCGCACGGCCCTGACGACCTCGGCGCCGGCCACGAGCGCGTCGTGGCGGGTCCGCATCGGCGTCGGCCCGGCGTGGTCCTGCGACCCGCGGAGGGTGACCCGGCCCCAGGCGATCCCCACGATCCCTTCGACGACGCCGACGGGCAGGCCGGCTTCCTCGAGGAACGGCCCCTGCTCGATGTGGAGCTCGAGGTACGCGCGCATAGGGCGGGCGACGCAGGGCTCCGATCCGAGGTACCCGATCCGCTCGAGCTCGTCCACCAGCCGGATCCCGTGCCGGTCGCGCTGATTGTAGGCATCCTCGAGCGAAACCTTGCCGGCCATCACCCCGGAGCCGAGCATGGCGGGCTGGAATCGGGCGCCTTCCTCGTTCGTGAAGATGGCCAGCTCCACCGCGTGGCGGGTCCGCACGCGCGCGTCGTTGAGCGTGCGGATCGCCTCGAGGGCGCAGACGACGCCGAGCGCGCCGTCGAAGCGGCCGCCCGTCGGCACGGAATCCACGTGGGAGCCCATGACGACCGGCGGAAGCCCCTCGCCGCCCGGTGCGGCGGCGCGGCGGCCTAAGATGTTCCCCATCCGGTCCACGCGCACCGTGCACCCCGCGGCCTCGAGCCAGGCCACCAGGCGATCGCGGATCACCTTGTCCTCGTCGGAGAGCGCGAGACGGGTCAGGCCGCCGGCGGTGGTCGCGCCGATCCGCGCCTGCTCCCGGAAGGTCTCTTCGAGCCGCGCGCGGTCGATCCGGATCACCGGTCAGAGACCCAGGTACGCCTTCCGCAGACGCTCATCGCCCGCGAGCTCGCCCGCCGGCCCGCTCAGCACGACGCGCCCGTTCTCCAGCACGCAGCCCCGATGGGCGACGGCCAGGGCCTGCCGGACGTTCTGCTCGACGAGCAACACGGTGACGCCGCGCGCGTTGATCGCCCTGACGGTGTCGAAGATCCGCCGGACGAGGATCGGCGCGAGGCCCAGGGTCGGCTCGTCGAGCATGAGCAGCTTGGGCCGCGCCATGAGGGCCCGTCCGATGGCGCACATCTGCTGTTCCCCACCCGAGAGCGAGCCCGCGAGCTGCTCCCGGCGCTCCGCCAGGGCGGGGAACAGGGCGTACACCTCCTGGAGGGACTCTGCCTCCTGCCGGCGCGCCTCCGGCACGTGGGCGCCGAGCCGCAGGTTCTCCTCCAGCGTCATGAACGGGAAGAGTCGCCGCCCCTCCGGCACCTGCACGATGCCGAGATCGACGCGCTCGTGTGCGGGCACGTCCGCGATCTCCTCGCCCTCGAAGACGACGCGGCCGGCCCGCGGCGGGAGGAGGCCCGAGACGACGCGGAGGGTCGTCGTCTTGCCGGCCGCGTTCGCCCCGACGAGCGCCACGATCTCGCGCGGGCGGACGGCCAGCGTCACGCCGTGGAGCGCCTGCAGGTCGCCGTAGAAGGCGTCGACGCCGTCGAGGCTGAGCATCGCGCCGTCGCCGCCCGCGGACGCGTGCGGGTCCGCGCTCACGGCCGGCGCAGGAGCTTCCGGTCCGCCTCCTCCAGGCGATTCCGGAACTCGCGGAGCATCGGGCAGGTCGGCCAGGCGGCGCGCACCGCCTCGTAGACCCGGCGGTAGAAGCCGAGCTTCTCCGCCGGAGGGGCGTTGAAGCGCTGCCACAGGGCGTCGCCGTGCGCCGCGTGCGCGGCGACCATCGAGATGAGGTTCGCGATCTTGTCCGCGCTCGCGACGAGCAGGGAGCCGTGTGGCGCGGTCCCGAGGTGCCGGAGGTACCGCACCTTGCGCGTGTCCCAGGAGAGCCCGGGCAGGCGCGGTTCGGTCACGTCCTTCACCATGCCCAGCACTTTCGGGCCGAACTCGCGCTCGATCTCCTCTTCGGTGAGGTCGGTGTCCTCCAGCGTGTCGTGGAGGAGCCCCGCGATGATCGTGTCCTCGTCGTCCGAGTAGCGGGAGAGGATGAGGGCGACCGTGACCGGGTGGACGATGTAAGGGGTCGTGTGGTCGCCTTTCCGGGTCTGGGCGCCGTGGGCGCCGAGGGCGAGGGCGATGGCGCGCTCGGTCCGGGCGGTGAAGATGGCCATGACGCTAGGTGACCTCGATTCCGGGGCCGTGGCAAGAACCGAGCAGATCAAGGACGCAGGGAGGAGGCGGCCCGAGGCGTATGCCGCATACGTTGAGGGTCGCCGACGACCGAGGACGCCGAGATGCGACGGTTATTGGCACGGCCCTTACGTCAGCGCGAGCTCTTCGCCGAGGTACGCGTCGATCACGCGCGGGTCCCGGGACACCCCGTCCGGCGGGCCCTCGGCGATCTTCTCCCCGTGGTGCAGGACGACGATCCGCTGACAGAGCCGCATGATCGCCGCCATGATGTGCTCGATCACGATCACGGTCAACCCGCCGGCGTGCAGGTCTCGGATCAGCCCGACCATGCCCTTCAGCTCGGTCGCGTTCAGGCCGGCCATCACCTCGTCGAGCAGCAGCAACCGCGGCCGCGTGGCGAGCGCCCGCGCGACCTCGAGCCGCTTGCGCAGTCCGATCGGGAGGGACTTCGCGGGGACGTCCTGCCAGGGACCGAGGCCGCACCGGACGAGCACCCGCCGCGCCTCATCCCGCGCGTCGACGACGGACCGGAGCGGCGTCAGCGCGCCGATCATGACGTTCTCGAGCACGGTCAGGTTGCCGAACGGCTTGACGATCTGGAAGGTGCGGCAGATGCCGAGCCGCGCGATCCCGTGGCTGGGCACCCCGGTGATGTCCCGGCCGTCCACCCGGACCTCGCCCGCCTCCGGCACGAGGAAGCCCGAGATGACGTTGAAGAGCGTCGTCTTCCCGGCGCCGTTCGGCCCGATGATGCCGACGAGCTCCCCGGCCTGGACCTGGAGATTGACCTCGCGGACCGCGAGGAGGCCGCCGAAGCGCTTCGTGACCGCGGTCAGCTCAAGCAGCATCGGCGGGCTGCGGGACGGGCGCCGCCCCGGAGCGCCCGGCTACGGCGAGCGCGCCTGCCAGGCCCCGGGGGAAGAACCGGACGACGATGATGAGGGCGCACCCGTAGATGATGAGGTAGATGCCGGTGAAGCCGGTCCGCACGCCCGAGAACTGCGCGCGCAGGTACGTCTCGAGCGAGGTGATGAGCAGCGAGCCTAGGAACGGCCCCAGCGCGGCTCCGGTTCCGCCGATGATCGCCTTCAGCGCGAACTCGATGGAGAGGTCGATCGAGAAGACGTAGAAGGGATCCACGAACCCGATGTAGGCCGCCCAGAGGCTCCCGCCGATCGAGGTGAGCGCGGCCGACGCGGCCACCGCGAGGATCTTGAGCCGGCGACTGTGGATCCCGAGCGCCTGGGCCGCGTCCTCATCCTCGCGGACGCCGGCGAGCTGGTACCCGACGCGGGAGTGCTCGAGGTAGGTCTGGACGGCCCAGACGGCGAGGGCGAACCCCAGGGCGACGTAGATCCAGCTCACCTTCGACGGGAACCCGAGCGTGGCGAAACCCGGGCGGAAGGGGACCGGGATCCCCTCGGAGCCCTTGGTGAGCTCGCGCCACCGGCTCGCGACGATCAGGAGCACCTGGGCGAACGCGATGGTGGCGAGGGCGAAGTACGGGCCGCGGAGGCGGTTCGAGAGGTACCCGATGATGAGGCCGGCGATGGTCGAGAGCGCGGCCCCGACGGCCATCCCGCTCCAGGCGGGGAGGTCCCAGCGCACGGCGAGGAGCGCGACCGAGTAGGCGCCGAGCCCGAAGAACCCCGCGTGCCCCAGGGAGACTTGACCCGCGTACCCGCCCGCGACGTTCCAGGCGCCGGCGATCGCGCCCCACATGAGGATCAGGATGACCGTATCGTGGAAGAAGGCGTCGCGGGTCACCAGCGGCGTCGCCGCGGCCAGCCCGAAGAAGATCCCCGGGAGCCACTGGGTGACGTAGCGGGTCACCACGCGCGCTCAGACTCCCAGGGTCTCGGCGCCGCGCTGGCCCAAGAGGCCGGCAGGCCGGAACACCAGGACGAGGATGAAGAGGACGAAGTAGAGGACCTCCTTCCACGCCGGGCCGAGGAAGTAGGAGCCGCCCACCTCGACGGCCGCGACGATGAGGCTCCCGAGGAGCGCGCCCACCATGTCCCCGAGGCCCCCCAGGACCACAACGACGTAGGCGAGCAGGACGAACTGGAGGCCCGCCGTCGGGTACACGGGATAGAGCGGTGCGACCAGGACGCCCGCCGTGCCCACGGCGGCGATGCCGATCGCGAAGCTGAAGCCGTAGACGCGGTCCGTGTCGATCCCCATGAGGGTCGCGGCGTCGCGGTCCTGGGCCGTGGCGCGCATGACCATGCCGGTCCGCGTCCAGCGCATGAAGGCGAACAGCGCGAGCGTGAGGAGGAGGGCGAGTGCGAAGGCGACGAGCTGGGACAGATTGAAGGCGGCGCCCGCCACGCGGAGCACGGCATCGGAGTGCCAGGCGCGGACGAACCGGAAGTCCCCGGTCCAGGCGACGAGGGCGACGTTCTGGAGCGCGACCGACAGGCCCACGGTCGTGAAGATCTGGACGTTGTGCGACGCATGGATGATCCCGCGCATGACCAGCGCGTAGACCGCCGCCCCGACCAGGAAGAAGAGTGGGATGGCGGCCACCAGCACGACGTAGGGATCGAGGCGCCAGATCGTGAACGCCCAGAACGCGAGGTACATGCCGAGCATGAGGAACTCGCCATGGGCGAAGTTGACGACGCGCATGACGCCGAAGATGAGCGTGAGGCCGACGGCGATGAGGGCGTAGACCCCGCCCAGGAGCAGCGCCGACACGGCGAGCTGCGGCAGGACGCTCACGAGCGCTCGACGTGGTCCCTCTCCCCCGCCGAGAGAGAGGGCGGGGTGAGGGGGTGACTCATGCGCGCGCGGATCCTCCCCCCGACCCCTTCCCTGGAAAGGAGAGGGGGCGAGGAGCTACTTGCGTTGATCCCAGGGGCCGAGCGGGATCCACTTCGCGTGCAGCGTCGTGAACTCCTCCGGCCAGACCGTGACGAGCTTGCCGTTCTGCCACTGGAGCATGTCTCCTTCGCCGCGATCACGCGGGTGGTCCTGCCGTTCCTCGTCCCGATGGTCGCGACGCTGCTGCTCATCACCTTCTTCCCCCAGCTCGTCCTCTTCCTCCCGAACCTCTTCCGGTAAGGCGGTGTCGGAGTAGTCCCTCTCCCCTACCGGGAGAGAGGGCAGGGTGAGGGGGAGGCCCTATCGGCCCTTGGCTTTCTCCGCGAGCCGCTCGAGGAAGCGGGCCTGGACGATCTGGAACCGCTCGTGCGTGCCCTCGGCGACCTTCTCGACGTCGTCGTGGGCCTCGACGTCGTAGACATACCGGCGGCCGTCCACCTGGCGGAGGACGGCGCGGGCGCGGACGCGCATCCCGACCGGCGTCGCGGCGAGGTGCTTGAAGTCCACGCGCGTCCCGACCGTCCCGGCCCCGGGCGGGAGGTGGGGCTGGACCGCGGCGATCGCGGCGTTCTCGATGAGGGCGACGAGGCGGGGCGTCGCCAGAACGTGGAAACCCTTGTTGCCCGCCGCGTCGGCGGTGTCCGCCGGTTGGACGACGATTTCGACCTCTCCCGTCAGCCCGGGTGCGATCTCCATGGCGCCTCCTTTCGGTCCCGATGCCTACGCTACGGGGGTGCGGAGCCCGCCGTCAAGCGCGGTCGCCTCAGCGGGGCGGGAAGAGCACGAAGACGACGCCGAGCGCCGTGATCAGCACCTCCACGAGCCGGACGAACGCGCGGTCGCTCATGCGGTCGAGGATCCGGCGCCCGAGGAACGCCCCGAGGAACATCACCCCGCCGATGGCCAGTCCCAGCACGCCCAGCTCCAGGCTCACGAGCGCGTAGCGGCCGTAGACCAGGGTCTTCGCGAGGTGGACGACGGCGACGCACGCCGCCTCGGTCCCCACGTAGGCGCCGCGCCGGAGCCCGTAGCCGAGGAAGAAAGGCGTGTTGACCGGGCCGGTCGCGGCGACGAGCGCCGAAAGGAAGCCGGTTGCCGCCCCGAGGAGCGGGAAGTGGGCGAGCCGCATCCTGCGCGGCCCGCGCTCGATCCAGCGGCGGAGCGGGACCGACGCGAGCATGAACAGTCCCAGGAGCCGCGAGAGCCACTCGACCCGCGTCCCGGCATACACGACGGCCCCGAGCATGGCCAGGGGCACGGCGCCGGCCAGGTACGCGCGGATGACGCGCCAGTCCAGCTCGCGGCGGCTCCACCAGGCCCGCGAGACGTTCCCGAGGAGCAATGCGATCGAGAGGACCGGCACGCTGGCCCGGACCCCGACCGTCCACGCGACGAGGGGGAGCATGGTGAGTCCCGTGCCGAAGCCGACGACACCGCCGATCACGGCGGTCGGGAGCGCCGCGACCAGGAGGACGAGCGTCGCCGCGAGCGAGGGCATGGACCCGGGGCGCGTCAGGTCCCGGGCACGCGCTCCAGGGGCGGCTCGCCGCGCGTGACGCGCCGCATGTTGGCGAAGGCGAAGCGCATCTTGGCTCGGAAGGCGTCCAGCGTGCCCGCCGCGACGTGGGGCGTCAGCAGGACGTTGTCGAGCGTCGTGAGCGGATGCCCCGGTGGCAGCGGCTCCGGGCTGAACACGTCGAGCCCGGCCCCCGCGATCCGCCGCGCGCGCAGCGCCTCGACGAGGGCCTCCTGGTCCACGACGCCGCCCCGCGAGACGTTGACGAGGTAGGCCGATGGCTTCATCAAGGCGAGCGTCGCGGGGTTGATCAGGTGACGGGTCTCGTCGGTGAGCGGAACGTGCAGGCACACGATGTCGGCCTCCCGGAGCAGCCGGTCGCGCTCCACGAGCTCGACGCCGAACTCGGCGTGCTCCTCCCGCGTCAGCGTGATGTACGGGTCGTGGGCGAGGAGCCGAACGCCGAAGCCGCGGAGGCGCCGGGCCGTCGCCCGGCCGGTGCGCCCGAAGCCGATCAGGCCGACCGTCGTTCCCTCGAGGTCGCGGGTCGAGGGGCGCAGCTCCCACTGGAGCCACCGCCCCTGCACGAGCGCGACGTGGGCCGTGACGACGCGCTTGAGGAGGCCGAGGATCAGGAGCAGGGTGTGCTCGCCGACGCCGGTCGTCGTTCCGGCGGGGCAGAGGCAGAGGGGGATGCCCCGCACCGCGAGCGCGGCCGTGTCGATCCGCTCGTAGCCGACGCCCTGGTGCTGGACCAGCCGGAGGCGCGGCGCGGCCGCGATCTCCCGCTCGGTGAGTGCCCAGTCGGCGATGAGGATGAACTCCGCCTCGCCGAGCTTGGCCCGCGCCTCCGCCGGGTCGTCCGACTCGAGGAGGAGCAGTCGGAACTCGGACGGCGCCTCCTCCCGGACGACGGCGTAGACCTCCGGCGTGGCCCGGTTCCAGTAGAGGGCCGGGTGCGGCATCAGGGCCCGACGAGGAGCCGCAGCATCAGGGCGAGCGCCGCGAGGCCGAGTCCGGTCCGGACGAGGTGGAGGTGGCCCCACCGCTGGAGGAGGCGCCGGGTCTCCGGCGCGTCGGGCGCGAGGGCCGGGTCGAGGAGCCGGCGGTTCGTGGGCAGGATCGCCACCAGCGTGAAGGGGACGACAAGGCCGAGCAGGACGCCCGCCAGGAGCCACGCGCCCGGGGCTCCCCGCGCCCACGCCCCCGCCGCGGCGGCGAAGCCGACGACGGCGAGCGGCGCCTGGAGCCGGGCGCCGCGCGGGTAGCTCGTCCGGAACTGGGCGAGAGCCATCGGGGGACCGCAGGCCAGGCGGGCGGGGTGCTCGACGAGGCTCGCGTAGAGCGCGGCGCCGGCGAAGAGCGCGCACGCCGCCGTGGCGATCCACGCGAGCGCGGCGGTCATCGGGTGGCGGGGAGCAGGAGCAGGCTCTCGAGGCTCGGTGCCGCGGGGGCGAGACCCACCGCGAGGAGGAGGACGGCGAGCGAACGCGCGATGGCCCGGCGCACGGGCCGATACTAGCGGAGCCTCACGGCGCGCGCAACCCGGGCACCGGGAACTTTGCTATCCTAAAGCCCGCATGGCCACCCGCATCGGCGCCTACCTGCTCCCGCGCGAGGGCCTCGCGAGTGCCGTGGCGCTCGCGCGGGCGGCGGACGACCTCGGGTACGACAGCGTCTGGGTCACGCACGGGCTGGGGCGGGACTCGTTCGTCGTCCTCGCGGCGTACGCCCAGGCGACGCGCCGGGTGGCCATCGGGACGGGCGTGGTGCCCATCTACCCGCGGCACCCGGTGGCGATGGCCCAGGAGGCGGCGACGCTCGCCGAGGCGTCGGGAGGCCGGTTCCGGCTCGGGGTCGGCGTGAGCCACCGGCCCTCGATGACGGAGGCCCTGGGGCTCGACATGGGGCGGCCGCTCGAGGTCGTGCGGGAGTACGTCGCCGTCCTCCGCGGCGCCCTGACCGGGCGGGTCCGCTTCGAGGGCCGCTACTACCGCGTCGCGTGGGAGGCGGCCTTTCGCCCGCCGGCGCCGCCGCCGATCCTCCTGGCCGGGCTCTCCGCGCCGATGCTCGAGCTCGCGGGGGAGGTGGCCGACGGCGTCGTCCTCTGGCTCTGCGCGCCCGAATACATCCGGCGCGTCGCGGGGCCCGCGCTCACGCGGGGTCGCGCGAAGGCGGGCAAGCCGCTCGACGGCTTCGAGGTCGTGGCGGCGGTGCCGGCTGCCGTAACGGCGGACACGGCCGGGACGACGGCGACCTTCCGGGAGGAGCTCGTGCGCTACCTCGGGCTCCCGTTCTACCGGACGATGCTGCGCGCGAGCGGGTTCGAGGACGCGCTGGCCGCCTTCGACCGGGACCGCGCGCGCCGGACTCCGGCCGATGCCGTCCCGGCCACGCTCGCGGACGCGCTCGGGCGGATCGGCGACCGGACCGCCGTGCGCGCCTACGTCGAGGCCTACCGCGCCGCGGGCGTGACCCTGCCCGTCGTGCGTCCGATCGGGCCTCCGGAGGCGCCCTACGCGCGCGCGACGCTCGAAGCGGTGAGTTGAGCGGCGGGCCCGTGGCGCTGCGCGGTCAGGGCGTGCTGGCGATCTGGAACGGGATCGCTCCCGAGTCGGAGGACGACTTCTACCGCTGGCACAACACCGAGCACATGCCGGAGCGGGTGGGCGTGCCCGGCTTCCTCCGGGGCCGCCGTTATCTGAGCGCGGCGCGCCCACGAGACTTCTTCACGCTCTACGAGACGGAGAGCGTCGAGACGATCCGCAGCGAGCCCTACCTCGCCCGACTGAACGACCCGACCCCCTGGACCCGCCGCGTGGTCGCCCACTTTCGCGACACGATGCGGGTCGGCTGCCGGGTCGTCGCGAGCTGCGGCCGCGGGCAGGGGGGTGCGGTGCTGACGGCGCGGCTGTTCCCCCGTGGGGTCGGCGCGAAGTGGCTCCGCGCCGGTTTGACCGCGCCCGACCTCGTGCTCGCCCGGCAGCTCGCCGGGGTTCTGGGGATCCACGTCCTCGAGCCGGTGCCGGAGACGACGGAGATCCAGACCACCGAGAAGCAGCTGCGGGGGCCGCAAGCCGGCGAGGGGACCGGCCCGCAGCCCTGGGTCCTCCTGGTCGAGTGCATGGACGCGGAGCTGGCGGAGGCGCTCGTCCGCGGGCCGCTCCGCCGAAGGGTCGACCAGTCCGAGACGGTGACCGGGGTGTATCGCTGCCAGCTCACGATGGATCCCGCGCAGCCTGGAGCTCCGGGACTCGGGAGCTGACTGCGGCGCCAAACCGCCGACTCGCGGTCCGACACGATTGCGCCGACACGCCCTGAGCACAGGCTATGAACTCGCCTTAGACCGTCTCCTCCGGCAGGTCGGCGCGGGCCTCCTCGCGGGCGAGCCGCCCGAAGGCCTCGGGCGTCATCCGGAACACCGTCCACTCGTCCATCGCGACCGCGCCGAGCTTGAAGTAGAAGTCGCGGGCCGGCGTGTTCCAGTCGAGGACCGCCCACTCCATCCGCGCGCACTCGCGCTCGACCGCGATCCTGGCGAGGTGGACGAGGAGGCGGCGGCCGATCCCGCGGCCGCGCTCCTCGGGGAGGACGAACAGGTCCTCGAGGTAGAGGGTCGGGCGGGTCTTGAAGGTCGAGAACGTGAAGAAGTAGAGCGCGTACCCCACGGCACGGCCGTTCTGCTCCGCCAGCACGGCCTCGAAGACGGAGCGTGGCCCGAAGCCGTGGGTCCGGAGCAGCGCCTCGGTCGCCTCGACCTCGTGGCTCAGCCGCTCGTACTCGGCGATCCGGCGGATGAGGTCGAGGAGGGTGGGGACGTCCGCCGCCGTCGCGTTCCGGAGGACGACCTCCCCCTCACCCTGACTCGCTCCCCCTCGGGGGGAAAGGGGGTCTATTTGCCCCACGGCGCGATGGCCGCGCGGCTGATCTTGTGCGGGGAGTGCTGCCGCCCGAGCCACTCCGCCTCCCGGAACGCCTCCGTGATCCGCTCGAGCGGGTAGACGTGGGAGATGACCTCGGTGAACGGGTACTTCGTCAGGTTCTGCTCGAGGAAGGTCAGCGCCCGCTGGATCGCCCACGGCTCGTACTGGATGATGCCGACGATCGTCTTCGAGCCCCAGACGAGCTGGGCCGGGTGGAGCTCCACCGAGAGGCCGGGGCTGATCGTCCCGATCTCGAGGTAGGTGCCGCCGCTCTTGAGCATCTGGAGCCCCTCGGGGATCACCTTCGGGAAGCCGACGAAGTCGCAGACGACGTCCGCCCCCCAGCCGCGCGTCAGCTCCTTGACCGCCGCGACCCGGTCCTCGGGCTTCGGCAGCTCCTGGATGTTGAGCGTGTGGTGCGCGCCGAACCGCCGCGCCAGCTCGAGGCGCTCGGGGATCTGATCGATCACGATGACCCGCGCGGCCCCCATCTCCCGGGCGACGGCGCTCGCGTTGAGCCCGAGCCCGCCGGCGCCCTGCATGACGACCGTGTCGCCGACGCGGACCCGGACCTTCTCGAGCCCGTAGAGGACCTGGGCGAGGGCGCAGTTCACCGGCGTGGCGACGTCGTCGGAGATCGCGGGCGGGACCTTGTAGACGAAGTGGCCGGGGCGCAGGTAGTAGTAGTCCGAGTAGGAGCCGACGAAGTGCGGCGGGTCGTCGGCGTAGCGGGTGCCGCGCCGCTTGAACGGGCACGCCGCGCGGACGCCGTCGAGGCACGCCGGGCAGCGGCCGCAGGGGTAGAAGTAGCAGTACGTCACGCGGTCGCCCTCGGCGAGCGGCTGGCCGGTCGAGTCTGTCTTGACGTTCTTCCCGAGCCGCTCGACGATGCCGCACATCTCGTGGCCGAAGGTCTGGCCGCGGCTCGGCTCGCCGATCAGCGCCTCCAGCTCGCCGCGCCAGATGTGCAGGTCCGAGCCGCAGATCCCGCCCCGCGTGATCTTGACGAGGGCGGCGTGCGGCTCCACCTCCGGCACGGGGTACTCGCGGATCTCGAAGTCGGCGCTGTACTTCGTGATGAGGGCGATGCGGCCTTTCATCTCGTTCTCTCCTGTGGCCGCCGCCTAGTCGACGGCAGCCTTCATCTTGGCGCGACGCTCGGTCTTCGCCTTGCGCGACAGGGTCTGCCACTCGCGCTTGAGCGTGCGGGCCTTCTGGGTGGTTCGCGAGGCGAAGCGCGAGATCAGCTTGGCGGTTCGTGCGTTCACGAGGTCCCTCCTGTGGTCGGCGGGGTGGCGACCAGGTACTCCGCGGCGGCGGCGAGCCCGGCCCCGAGCGGCACGGCGATCCCGAATGTCCTGAGGGTCATCTCGACGCCGGCGAGGCCGCCCAGGAGCTCGAGCTCGTTGAGGCTGCCGAGATGACCGATCCGGAAGACCTTGCCCTTGGCCTCGCCGAGGCCGACGCCGAGCGAGAGGTCGAGGGTGCGGTTGGCGTGAGCGAGGTAGGTGTCCGAGTCGTACCCCGGCGGCATGACCACCGCGGTCAGCGTGTTGGAGTACTCGGCCGGATCGCGGCAGAGCAGATCGAGTCCCATCCCTCGCACGGCGCGCCGGCACGCCTCGGCGAGCCGCGCGTGGCGGTGGAAGACCTGCGGGAGCCCCTCCTCCGTCAGCATCGCGATCGACTCCCGCAGCCCGAAGAGGAGCGAGGTCGCGGGCGTGTAGGGGAACTCCCCCCGCCTGTTCCGCTCGAGGACGGGGCCCCAGTCCCAGTATGCCCGCGGGCACTTCGCGGCCTGGCTCGCGCGGAGGGCCTTCTCGCTGACCGCGAGGAGCGTGAGCCCGGGCGGGAGCATGAGCCCCTTCTGCGGCCCGGTGAGCGCGACGTCCACGCCCCACTCGTCGAAGCGGAAGTCGATGGAGGCGAGGGAGGAGACGACGTCCACGAGGAGGAGCGCGGGGTGACGCGCGTCGTCCAGGGCCCGGCGGATGCGGGCCACCTGACTCGTCACGCCGGTCGAGGTCTCGTTGTGGACGACGAGGACCGCGCGGAGCTGGTGGGTCGCGTCGGCCCGGAGGCGCTCGGCGACGCGGTCAGCCGGGACCCCGGCGCCGTACGGCACCTCGAGCCGCTCCACCTCGATACCGTGCGCCGTGGCCGTCCGGCAGAAGAGGTTCGAGAAGTGGCCGTTGACGCACCCCAGGACCCGGTCGCCGGGGGACAGCGTGTTGACGACGCTCGCCTCCCAGGCCCCGGTCCCCGAGCCGGGGTAGACGACGATCTGCCCGCGGGGCGCCTGGAAGACGATCTTGAGGCCCTCCAGGATCTCGCCGACGAGCGCGGCGAACTTCGGCCCCCGGTGGTCGATGAGGGAGTGCGACATGGCGCGGACGATCCGCTCGGGGACGAGGGTCGGCCCCGGGATCTGGAGGAACGGGCGGCCTGACATGGGCTGGCTCCTCTTTCTCGCGCGGGGCGGGCCCGCCGCGTGACACGGCTACCCGCCTATCCTAGCACGCGGCCCCCGGCCGCGCCGGGGCGCGAACAATTCCCCTTGACAACGGTTCGATATTTCGATATCTCTCTAATCGTGAAAGCGATGAAGCCGCTCCCGCTCTCGAGGCTGGAGGCCAACGAGGGCCACGCGGAGGCGTTCCGCGCCCTGGCCCACCTGACCCGGCTCCAGGTCTTCTTCTATCTGGTCCGCGCCGGGGGCGAGGTGCCGGCGGGGGAGATCCAGGAGGCGCTCGAGGTCCCCGGGCCGACCCTCTCGCATCACCTGGACCTCCTCCGGCGCGCGGGGCTCCTGCAGAGCCGGAAGGAGGAGCGGTACGTCTACTACTCCGTGAACCGCGAGACGGTCTCGGCGCTGGTGCGCCTCCTGACCGCCTGCTGCTAACCCGAGGGAGGATGGCGTGAGCACAAAGGTGCACGTCCACATGCACGTGTCGGATCTCGGCAAGAGCCGGGAGTTCTACGAGAAGTTCTTCGGGGTGGCGCCGGTCAAGGTCAAGTCGGGGTATGTCAAGTTCCTGCCGCCCCTCGGCCCGGTGAACCTGGCCCTCTCCCAGGGGCCGGGCGTGGCCGGGAGCGCGGGCGCGGTCGACCACCTCGGGATCCAGGTCGAGTCGCCCGAGGTCGTGCGCGCCGAGCTCGGTCGCGTGAAGGCGGCCGGCCTGCCCGTGCGCGAGGAGATGGGTGTGGACTGCTGCCACGCGAACCAGGACAAGTTCTGGGTCCACGACCCGGACGGGGTCGAGTGGGAGGTCTACCATCTCAACTACGACCTCGAGGATCAGGAACCCGTTCGCGCCAAGGGCGCGAAGGCGATAGGCTTGCCCGTGAGGACGTCCAGCTCCTGCTGCGCACCTGGAGCGTAGGTGGAGTCCGGGATGCGCTTCGGAGCTCCTCTCACGGTCAATCGGTCGGTGCCGAACGGGGCCTTGGTCGCGTAGAGCATTGGGGGTGGGGGAGATGGAGCCACGTGAGGGGATCAGAGACGTCGTGCAGAAGCGGTACGCGGAGATCGCCGAATCGCGCTCCTCCTGCTGTGGAGCCGCGCCGTCGTCACCGGCCGGCAACCCCGTCACCTCGAATCTCTACGGAGATGACGAGACAGCCGGGCTCCCGGGGGAAGCGCTCGCGGTCTCGCTCGGCTGCGGGAACCCCGTGGCGCTCGCGGAGCTGCGGCCGGGCGAGGTGGTGCTCGATCTCGGCTCGGGCGGCGGGCTGGACGTGCTTCTCTCGGCGCGCCGGGTCGGTCCGACGGGCAAGGTCTATGGGCTCGACATGACGGACGAGATGCTCGCGCTCGCGCGGGCGAACCAGACGAAGGCCGGGGTGCAGAACGTCGAGTTCCTCAAGGGCGAGATCGAGGCCATTCCGCTCCCGGACGCCTCCATTGATGTGATCATCTCCAACTGCGTGATCAACCTGTCGGCGGACAAGCCCCGGGTGTTCGCCGAGGCGTTCCGCGTCCTCCGACCCGGCGGGCGGCTCGCGGTCCACGACATCGTCGTGAAGGGGTCGATGCCGGAGCCCGTCCGCCGCTGCGTCGAGGCCTGGACGGGCTGCCTGGCCGGGGCGCTGGACGAGGAGGTCTACTGCGCGCTCCTCGGGCAGGCTGGATTCGAGCCGGTGACCCTGGAGCCGACGCGGATCTACCGCGCGGAGGACGCCCGCGCCTTCCTCGAGAGCCAGGGCTCACTGCTCGCGGAGCTGGCGGCGGAGGGGCGCACGCTCGAGGGGCTCCTGGCGGAGGCCGACGGGAAGTTTAGGAGCGCGTTCATCCGGGCCGTCAAGCCCGGGCGTCCGGACACCGCCCGGGCCGACGTGGTCGTGGCGCCCGCCCGGGCCGAGGACCTCGCCGCGGTCCTGGCGCTCCTGGGCGAGGCGTCCCTCCCGCAGGCGGGCGTGGCCGAGCACTTCGCCCACTTCCTCGTGGCGCGGGCGGACGGCCGGATCGTCGGCGCCGTCGGGATGGAGCCGTACGGCGCGAGCGCGCTCCTCCGCTCGCTCGTCGTGGCGCCCGCCTGGCGCGGGCGCGGCCTGGGTCGCACGCTCGCCGAGCGCCTCCTCGCGGAGATGCGGGCCGGCGGCGCGCGCCGCGTGGTCCTCCTGACGGAGACCGCCGCGGGGTTCTTCTCGACCCTGGGGTTCGAACGGATCGCCCGGGAGGAGGCGGATCCCGCCGTTCGTGCCTCGGTCGAGTTCACGACCGCCTGCTGCCAGTCTGCCGCGTGCATGCGGCTCGACCTCTAGCCCATTCGGAGGGGGCCTCGACGGCCCCCTCCGAGACCTCCCCCGGGGTGCGGCGGCAAAGCCGCCGCTCGGAGTGGAACACTCGCGCGTTGGCGGTTAGTCAGCGCCTTGCGCGTCCCTTATTCGACGGCCCTCTAGGATCCGTCGTTTGACAACGTGCCGCGGCTCTGCTACGGTCTCGCACGTTCAACCCAGGGAGGGCGAACGTGGCGAAGATCGAGCAGGCGATCAGGGAGGCGCTGGCGCGCGGGGCCCGGCGTGAGATCCGTCGGGCGGTCCGACCGCTGCGCCGCGAGGTGCACCGGCTGCGGCGAGTGCTGGCGCAGACTCGCCGGGACCTGGCAGGAGTTCGGGATCTCGCGGCGCAATGGCAGCGCGCGGCCGGGGCGACGCCGTGGCGCCCCCAGGTGTCGCCGGAAGAAGCGAAGGCCGCCCGACTCTCGCCGCGGCTGATCCGGACGCTCCGGGCGCGCCTCGGCCTCACCCAGAGCGGGCTGGCGCGGCTGGTCGGGGTCAGCGCGGCGGCCGTGGTCCAGTGGGAACGCGGGCACGCGACCCCGTCCGGTGAGAACCGGAGCACCGTCGTGGGGCTCCGCCGCCTCGGCCGGCGGGACGTCAAGCGGATCCTGGCCGCGATGCCGAAGACAGCGCCGGCCCGTCGGCGTTCCGGGCGCGCCCGGCGCCGCCAGCGGCGGGGACGGCGCTAGATCCCGGGAGGGGGGCTTCGCCCCCCTTTCTGTCGGGGGGCCGGACCTCCCCCCGCGGTTGCGCGGGCGAAGCCCGTGCTCGGAACGCCTCGGCTTGGACGACGCCGGGGCGGGCCGATCCGGTCTCGGGTTCTCAGCAGCCCGCCAGGCCGACGCGTGCGCCGCGCCGGGAGCGGTCAGGGACGCCGGCCCGGCTGGTGCGCGGCTTCGACCTCGTGGCCGATGCGCTCGTCGTCCGTGACGCGGGGGGCCGCCCCGGGCACCGCGAGGCGCGTGACGTGGACGGCGAGGGCCCACATCTGGTCGTCGTCCAGAGCGTCCCGGTAGGATGGCATGGGTGACCCGTCCAGGCCAACGGCGAGCGCCCGGTAGACATCCTCGACCTGATCGCCGCCTTTGAACGGTCGTCGGGTGAGGTCGGTGGGCCGGGTCGGCCGACCGCCGCTCGTGAGCCGCCCCGCCGACGGACCGTTCCCCCGCCCGCTCTCGCCGTGGCACTCGATGCAGCCGGCCTCTTTGAAGAGGTCGGCCCCCCTGGCCGCGAGGGCATCGAGGTCTGCCGGTCGGACGGTGGCGATCGGTACGCGCGCGGCGCTCTCCCCCCAGCGGGGTGACAGCGTCTTGAGATAGGCGATCACGTCCAGAACCTCGGCGTCGGTCAGGTGATCCTGCGCGACCATCCCCGACCCGGGCAGGCCGCGGCGGATGGTCCGCTCCAGGTCCTGGTCGGTCGGGAGGGCACCGGTGGGCGTCGAGCGGAACTTGAACGCGGCGCGCCGAAGGTCGGTGGGGCGCGTGAAGAAGCGATGGGCCTCGGGGCCCTGGCCGTCGCCGGCGACGCCGTGACAGACGGCACACTGTGCCTCGAAGGTCGCCTTGCCCCGTGCGAGCGCGTGCGGCTCCGGGGCGGCGCGGGTCACTCCCAGCAGCATCAGCACCAGGGCGAGGACGTAGGCCGAGCGCGAACACATCGGGGTCGCTCGCGACTCCCTCTTGATACCGGGGCCGCCTCCGGACGTCAAGGGACATGCGGAACGGCGCCACCCGGGTCTCCTTGACAGGCGTCCCGCCGGGCTGTTAACTGGCCCGGGTGGAGACGTCACCCCGGGTCCGCATCTCAAGGCCGTCGGGAGGTGAACCATGCGGAAGCGATCCGGCTATCGGGTGGTTGGGCTCGCGCTGGCCCTCACGCTCGTGGGGGGGGTGTGGGGTGCCCGCGTCGGGGCCCAGCAGGCCCTCCGGGAGCTGACGCTGGTCAACATCAAGTACGAGGGATCCAACATCTGGGTGCCCGGCCCGCTCGTCGTGAAAAAGGGAGATCGGGTCAAGCTCCGGGGCATCAACAACGTCAAGGACGATCCAGCCGAGCACGGGCTGGCCATCGACGAGTTCGGGGTGAAGCTGGTGGTCAACCGCGGCAAGCCTGAAACGGCGGAGTTCGTCGCGGACAAGCCGGGCATTTACCGCGTCTGGTGCCACCTGCACCTTCCGCACATCGCGACGCAGCTGATCGTGCTCGAGTAGGCGAGGACCCTCACCGGGGTCGGCCGTTCCGGCGAACCAGGAGGATGCGAGTGATGCGAGCGATCCGCGTCCCGCAGTACGGCGGTCCCGAAGCGATGAAGCTGGAAGAGCTGCCCACCCCGAAGCCGGGCGCCGGCCAGGCCCTCGTCCGGATCGAGGGCGCCGGCGTGAACTTCGTCGACGTCTACCAGCGCTCCGGTCTCTACAAGAACCCGCTCCCGATCGCGCTCGGCCTCGAGGGGGCGGGGGTCGTCGAGGAGGTGGGCCCGGGCGTCACCACGGTCAAAGCCGGGGAGCGCGTGGCGTGGACGGGCGTGCCCGGCTCGTACGCGACCCAGAACCTCGTCCCTGCGGACCGGCTCGTGACCGTCCCCGCGGGGTTGGACGCCCGGACGGCCGCCGCCGCGATGCTCCAGGGGATGACCGCGCACTACCTGGCCCACGACTCGTACCGGCTCAAGCCCGGGGACGCCTGCCTCGTCCACGCGGCGGCGGGCGGCGTCGGCCTGCTACTCTGCCAGATGGCGAAGCGCGCGGGGGCGCGCGTCATCGGGACGGTGTCCACCGAGGAGAAGGCGAAGCTCGCGCGGGAGGCCGGCGCCGGCGACGTGATCCTCTACACGAAGCAGGACTTCCAGGCGGAGGTCGTGCGGCTGACGGGGGGCAAGAAGCTCCAGGTGGTCTACGACTCCGTCGCGAAGGACACCTTCGAGAAGAGCCTGGACTGCCTGGCGCCGCGTGGCTTCATGATCCTCTACGGGCAGTCGAGCGGCCCGATCCCGCCCCTCGACGCGCAAGTCCTGAACCAGAAGGGCTCGCTCTTCCTCCAGCGCCCGAGCCTGAACCACCACATCCTGACGCGGGAGGAGCTGCTCAAGCGCGCCGGTGAGGTGCTCGGCTGGATCCAGAAGGGGGAGCTGAAGATCCGGATCGGCGCGACGTTCCCGCTCGGGGAGGCCGCCGAAGCGCACCGCCAGCTGGAGGGCCGCAAGACCACCGGCAAGGTGCTGCTGATCCCCTGACCGGCCGCCCCGGGTGGCAGCGGGGCGCGCCCGGCGCCACCCGCGGCGGGCCGTCTACGCGAGCTGCTGGACGGCCTCCACGATGCGCTCGACGGTCGGCACGGTTTCGCGCTCGAGCGCCTCGTTGAAGGGGATCGGGATGTCGTGCGCGCCGACGCGGACCACCGGCGCGTCCAGGTCGTCGAACGCCTCCTCCATCACCGTCGCCGCGACCTCGGCGCTCGCGCCGAAGCTCTTCACCGCCTCGTGGACCACGACCAGCCGGTGCGTCTTCCGTACCGAGGCGAGGACGGTCTCCCGGTCCCACGGCCGGATCGTCCGGAGGTCCAGGACCTCGCAGGAGATCCCGCGCTGCCCCAGGAGGTCCGCCGCCTCGAGGCAGCGGTGGGTCATCAGGCTGTAGGAGACCAGCGTCACGTCAGTCCCCTCGCGCCGGCGCGCCGCCACCCCGATCTTCTCGAGCCCCTCGCCGTCCGGCACGTCGCCCTTCACGAAGTAGAGCATCTTGTGCTCGAGAAAGATCACCGGATTCGGGTTGCGGATCGCCGCGAGGAGGAGCCCCTTGGCGTCGGCGGGGGTCGAGGGGGAGACCACGACCAGCCCCGGGACGTGCGCGAACCACGCCTCGAGGCTCTGCGAGTGCTGGGCGGCGAGCTTGACGCCGGCGCCCTGGGCGGCGCGCACGACGATCGGGACCGTGCCCTTGCCGCCGAACATGTAGCGGAGCTTCGCCGCCTGGTTGACGAGCTGGTCCATCGTGAGCGCGAGGAAGTCCACGAAGCCGCCGCACTCCACGACGGGTCGCATCCCGGCGACCGCCGCCCCGATCGCATAGCCGACGATCGAGGCCTCGGAGATCGGCGTCTCGCGGACGCGCTCGGGGCCGAACTTCTCGAGGAGGCCGCGGCTCGTGGCGAAGATGCCGCCGATCGAGCCGACGTCCTCGCCCATGAGGAAGACGCGGGGGTCGCGCTCCATCTCCTCTCGGAGCCCCTCGCAGATCGCCTCGGCGACGGTCAGCGTGTGCATCGACAGTGCTCTCCTCTCGGGCCGCCGCGGGTCATGTCGCCGGGCTCGCCCCGCGCCCCCGGGCTCGTCACCCGCTCAACCTCCTTCCGCGATTGGTCCAATCGCGGAAGGACGCTGAGGGGGTCCCACTTCGCCCGGGACCCCGCGGGGCTCACCCGGCGCCACCCGCAGCGGCCTAGAACGGGGCGTAGACGTCGGTGAACATCTCCGCGGGCTCGGGGTCGGGGGAGCGCTCGGCGAACTCGACGGCATCCTCGATCTCCTTGGCGACCTCGCGCTGGACCTGGGCGACCCGCTCGGCGGTGAGGATCCCCGCCGCCGTCAGCTCCCGCTCCGCCAGGGCGATCGGGTCGCGCTCGCGCCACTCGAGCTCCTCCTCCCGGGTCCGGTAGGAGCGCGTGTCGGGCCGCATCGCCGAGTGGCCGTACCAGCGGTAGGTCTTGCACTCGAGGAGCGTGGGCCCCTGGCCGGCTCGCGCCCGCTCGAGCGCCTCGCGCGTCGCCCGGACGATGGCCCGGAGGTCGTTCCCGGCGATCTGGAAGCCGGGGATCCCGAAGCCCTGGGCGCGGTCGGCGAGCTGCTTGAGCGCCGTCATCTTCTCGGCGGGCGTGGAGAGAGCGTAGAGGTTGTTCTCGCAGACGAAGAGGACCGGCAGCGCCCAGATCGCCGCCATGTTCATCGCCTCGAAGACGACACCCTGGTTGATCGCGCCGTCCCCGAAGAAGCACGCCACCGCCTGGCCGGACTTCCGCATCTTCGCCGCGAGCGCGGCGCCCCCGGCGATGGGCGCGCCGCTGCCGACGATCCCGGTGCAGCCGATGATGTACTGGTCGAGGTCGGCGATGTGCATCGAGCCGCCCTTGCCCTTGTTCGAGCCGGTGCTCTTCCCGTAGAGCTCGGCCATCATCTCGGGCGTCCGCATCCCCTTGGCGATGCAGTGGCCGTGGCCGCGGTGGTTCGAGACGATGTAGTCGGTCGGCTCCAGCACCCCGCACACGCCCGCCGCGACCGCCTCCTGGCCGACCGACGGGTGCGCGGTGCCCTTGATCTTCCCCTCCTTGAGGAGCGGCAGGATGCGCTCCTCGAACTGGCGGATGCGGACCATGAGGGTATAGAGCTCGACCCACTTCGCGGCGGGGAGCCCGTCGACGAGCTTCGGAGCGGCCATTCGGCGTCTCCTCGAGTCCGTGGCCGGGGCGCTCAGCGGACGGCGAGCGCCTCCGGGTTCAAGAGACACTCGCGGGTCGGCGCCTGGCCGCGTCGGACCGCGAGGATGGCGTCGATGGCGCGGTCGGCCATCGCCGCCTCGGAGGTCTGGTCCACGCCCGCGAGGTGCGGGCTCAGGATCACGTTGTCGAGCGCGAAGAGCGGGGAGCTCCGGAGCGGCTCCCGTTCGAAGACGTCGAGCCCCGCCCCGGCGATGCGCCCGCTCGTCAGCGCCTCGTGGAGCGCGGCCTCGTCCACCAGGTCGCCGCGCGCCGTGTTCACGAGATGCGCGGTCGGCTTCATGAGCTGGAGCCGCCCCCGGTTGATCAGGTGGTGCGTCTCCGGCGCAGCGGGGCAGTGGAGCGTCACGAGGTCCGCCCGGCGCAGGAGCTCCTCCAGCGAGGTGAGCTCGATCCCGTGCTCCCGGACGAAGGCCCGATCGGGCTGGGGCTCGTACGCGAGGATGCGCATCTCGAAGCCGCGGCAGCGCCGCGCGACCGCCTGGCCGATGCGCCCGAGCCCGACGATCCCCACGGTCGCGCGCCAGAGCCCGGGGCGGAACTCCGTCCGCCACTGCCCGGAGGTGATCAGCCGGTGGTTGTGGACGAGGCCGCGCTGGAGCGCGCACATCAGGGCGACGGCGTAGTCCGCGACGGCTTCGTGGTTCGCCCCGACCGCGGTGCAGACGGCGACCCCGTGGCGCGTCGCCGCCTCGAGGTCGATCGCGTCGTAGCCGACGCCCCAGCGGGAGATGATCCGGAGGTCGGGGGCGCTCTTGAAGACCCGCTCCGTGTAGGGCTCGCTGCTCGCCAGCGTCGCGAAGACGCCGGGCAGCGCCTCGGTCAGCTCCTCCTCCGAGAGCTTGCCGCCGCCCTTGCCGATCGTCCGGACGACCTCGAAGCCGGCCTGTTCCAGGCGCTTGAGGTACGGCGCCGGCCGATTGTGGATGTGGGCGACGGTGACCAGCACGCGGTTCGCGGTCATCACTCCTCCCGGGCTGTGGGGGCGGCAGGATGGAAGCCGGCGAAGGTTGTTATCGCATCCCGGGCGGCCGGACGTCAAGCCCGCCCGGGCTGCCAGGTCTTGAACTGCTCGCGGAGGACCTTCTTGTCGAACTTTCCGACGCTGGTCTTCGGGATCGCGTCGAGGAAGACGACGCCGTCGGGGAGCGCCCACTTCGCGACCTGGGGTCGGAGGAAGTCGAGGAGCTCCCCGCCGGTCAGCGTGCCGCGGTGCTCCGGCCGGGGCACGACGCAGGCGAGCGGCCGCTCGACCCACTTGGCGTGGGGGACCGCGATGACGGCGGCCTCGAGCACCTTGGGGTGGGCCATGAGGAGGCTCTCCATGTCCACGCTCGAGATCCACTCGCCGCCCGACTTGATGAGGTCCTTCGTCCGGTCCGTGATCTGGATGTAGCCCTCCGGGTCGATCGAGACGACGTCCCCGGTCCGGAACCAGCCGTCCGGCGTGAACTGCTTGGCGCTCTCCGGGTTCTCGTAGTAGGCCTTCACGACCCATGGCCCCCGGACGTGGAGCTCGCCGATCGTCTTGGCGTCCCACGGCACCTCGCGCCCCGCCTCGTCCACGGCCCGGATCTCCACGCCGGCGGCCGCGTAGCCCTGCTTGGCCCGGACTGCGTAGCGCTGCTCGTCGGGCCACGCCTCCATGTAGGACCTTCAGGCGTGAGACCGTGCCGAGCGGGGTCATCTCGGTCATCCCCCAGGCGTGGGTCATCGACACCCCGAACTTCTTCTCGTAGGCCTCGATGAGGCTCCGCGGGGCGGCGGAGCCACCGATCGGGATGCAGCGGACCGAGGAGAGGTCGAAGCCTTCCTTCTCGACGATCTCCTTGACGGCGATCCAGACCGTCGGGACGGCGCCGACGAACGTGACGCGCTCGGCCTGGATGATCGAGGCGAGGTCGCGGGGCTGGGGGTTCGGGCCGGCGAAGATCTGGGTCGCGCCGGCCATGACGCCGGCGAACGGGACGCACCACGCGTTGGCGTGGAACATGGGGACGACGTGGAGGATCACGTCCCGCTCGGAGATGCCGAGGGTGTCGGCCATGGCGACGGCCATGGAGTGGAGGAAGATCGCGCGGTGGCTGTAGACGACGCCCTTCGGATGCCCTGTGGTGCCGGAGGTGTAGCACATCCCCGCGGCGTCGTTCTCGTCGAGGGCGGGCCACGCCGTCACGGGCCGGGCGTCGCGCACGAGTGCCTCGTACTCGCGCAGCCCCGGCGCCGCGGGCACAGGGGCGTCCGGCATCACGACGAAATGGCGGACACTCGGTAGCTCCTTCCGGACCGGCTCGACGACCGGCCAGAGGCTCGCGTCCACGAAGAGGATCGCGTCCCCGGCGTGGTTGATGATGTAGGTGAGGTCCTGGGCCGAGAGCCGGATGTTCACGGTGTGCAGGACGGCGCCGAGGAGCGGCGCCGCCCAGTAGAGCTCGAGGTGGCGGTGGGAGTTCCAGGCGAGGGTGCCGACCCGCTCCCCGCGCTCGATCCCGAGCGCCCGCAGCGCGCCCGCGAGACGGCACACGCGCTCGGCGAAGTCGGCGTACGTGTAGCGGAACAGGGGCGCGCCCGGGATGCGGGTCGCGAGCCCCTTCTTCGCGAAGAGCCGGCGGCTCCGCTCGAAGAAGTGGGTCAGGGTGAGCGGGTAGTCCATCATCAGGCCCTTCATCGTTCGGTCTCCTCCGGCAGGGACGGGCCGCGCTGCCGGTCCTGACCGTCGCGCATTTCGGCGGAGGCTGTCAAGCCCCGTGGTATATGCTCGGGGCGAACGGAGGATTGCCATGCGCGCCGAAGAGAAGCTCCGGGGCCTCGGACTCGATCTGTGGGACCTCGAAGAGCAGTACCGCGTGAACCCCTCGGGGGCCCGCTTCGTCTCCCACCTGGCCGTCCACAACGTGCTCTACCTCTCCGGCACCGTCCCCCTCAAGGACGGGAAGCCTTTCCGGCCGGGCGCCCTCGGGAGGGACCTGACCGTCGAGCAGGGGTGCGAGGCCGCGCGCTACGCCGCGCTGACCGCGCTCGTCGCCGTCAAGTACGCGCTCGGAGACCTGGACCGGGTCGAGCAGGCCGTGCAGCTCATCGGCTTCGTCAACTCCGCGCCCGGCTTCGGGGACCAGCCGCGCGTCATCAACGGCGCGACCGACCTCCTCGTCGAGCTCTACGGCGAGCGCGGCAAGCCGACACGCGCGGCGATCGGCTGCCAGGGCCTGGCGATGAACCACTCGGTCGAGATCGTCCTCACCCTCCTCTTCAGCGGGACCGGCGTGCGACCCCCGCTCCATCGCGACCGCCCCGCCCGCTGACGGCCACCGGCGTGGCGACGATCGAGTGCCTGGGCGGCGCCGGCACCGTGACCGGCTCGAAGTTCCTCGTCGAGGCGGACGGCCGGCGGCTGCTCGTGGACTGCGGGCTCTTCCAGGGACTCAAGGAGCTGCGCCAGCGGAACTGGACGCGGCTCCCCCTCGAGCCGGGGCGAATCGATTGGGTCGCGCTCACCCACGGCCACATCGACCACACCGGCTACCTGCCGCGGCTCGTCAAGGACGGTTTCGACGGGCGGGTGTACGCGACGGGCGCGACCGCGGGGCTCGTCCGCATCCTGCTGCCGGACTCCGGCCACCTCCAGGAGGAAGAGGCCGCGTACCACAACAAGCGCGGCACCTCGAAGCATCAGCCCGCGCTCCCCCTCTACACGGCCGAGGAGGGTCTGACCGCCGCGAGTCGCGTGACGGGGGTCGCCTGGGGCGAGCCGCTGACGCTTGCGGGCGGGATCCGGATCGCCTTCCGCTCCGCCGGGCACATCCTGGGGTCGGCCAGCGTCGCGGTGGACCTCGGCGAGGGCCCGACCCGCCGGCGCGTCCTCTTCTCCGGGGACGTCGGCCGGTTCGGCGCCCCGATCCTCACCGATCCCGCGCCGATCGGCGAGGCGGACTACGTCGTCGTCGAGTCCACCTACGGCGACCGCCGCCACGACCCGGAGCCGATCCCCGTCCAGCTCGAGCGCGCCGTGGCGGCCGCCGTCCGGCGCGGCGGGGCGGTCGTCGTCCCGTCGTTCGCGGTCGGGCGCGCCCAGGAGCTGCTCTACCACCTGAGCGAGCTCGAGCGGGCGGGGCGGATCGCGCGGCTCCCGACCTACGTGGACAGCCCGATGGCGGTTGACGCGACCGCGCTCTACGCCGCCCACCCCGAGGAGTTCGACGCGGAGATGCGCCGCCGCGTCGCGGCGGGGGACTCGCCGTTCCGGTACCCCGACCTGCGCTTCGCGCGGAGCGCCGAGGAGTCGAGGGCCATCAACGAGGTCCGCGGCCCCGTCCTGATCATCGCGGGGAGCGGGATGGCGACCGGCGGCCGCGTGCTCCACCACCTGCGGCTGCGGCTGCCCGACCCGCGGACGACCGTCCTCCTGGTCGGGTACCAGGCGCCCGGGACGCGCGGGCGGCTCCTCCAGGAGGGCGGGCGGTCGGTCCGGATCTTCGGGGACGAGGTGCCCGTCCGCGCCCGCGTCGAGGCGATCCACGGGCTCTCCGCGCACGCGGACCGGGACGGGCTCCTGCGCTGGCTGCGCACGGCGAGCCGGCCGCCCCGGCGCGTCCTCGTCGTCCACGGCGAGCCCGCGCCGACGGGCGCGCTGGCGGCCGAGATCCGACGGGAGCTGGGCTGGGACGCGGGCGTCCCCAGGTACCGGGATCGGGTCCCGATCGAGTGAGGCGCCCGGCCCGATCCCCGTCGCCCCGGGTCGTCCTCGGGCCTCGCCGACCCTCAACGTATGCGGCATACGCCTCGGGCCGGCTCGGCCCTGCGTCCTACCGGTGCTCGGGTCTCGGCCCGGTCCCGATGCATCCGTGGACGCCCTGGACCTGGTCAGGGCGAGTCGTGAGGATGAGCGCGGCGTTCAGTCCGTCTCGCCGAGATACCAGCGCGGCCTGAGGCGGGGCCCGTAGGTCAGGCCGAAGCGCCGCATCGCGACCTCCGTCACGGACTCGACCGCCTCGGCCGGCGAGTCGGTGACGACGAACCGCTCGAGGTCGAGCGGATCGATCGTGCCCTCGCGGACGAGCCGGGACCCCGCGCTCGAGGCTGCGGGGGCCCTGGAGGAAGCGCAGCTCCGCGCGGGCGGGGGTCGCCTTGCCCCAGCGGCTCGGCGCACCCTCTCCCCCTTGGGGGAGAGGATCGGGTGAGGGGGATCCCACGTCGGTCTTCACGACCGAGCCGCTGCCGCCGGAGCACCCGTTCTGGGTGACGGAGGGGATCACGGTGCTCCCGCACATCGGCGGGCTCCACCCCGAGCGCGACCGGCTCGTGGCGGAGCTGTTCGTGGACAACCTCCGGCGCTTCCTCGCGGGCGCGCCGCTCCGGGAGGTCGTCGACCGGGCGCGCGGCTACTGAGGAAGGCGAGGAGACGGTGCGCGCATCGGACGCCCGGGCTCACCGCGTACGGGTCAAGGGCGCACGGGTATCCTGACGGCATGGAGGTGCAGACCGACCGCGTCCGCTTCGTCCTGAATCCGTTCCACGTGCGCCCCGTGCCTCCGGTGCTCCTCCCGCCGGAGCCGTCCGACGTCGCCGCCTTCCACCGCGCGCTTCCCGGCTACGCACCGACCCCGCTCGTCGCGCTGCCGGCCCTCGCGGCGGAGCTCGGGGTCGGGGCGGTCTGGGCCAAGGACGAGGCCCACCGCTTCGGCCTCGGCGCGTTCAAGGCGCTCGGCGCGTCGTACGGGATGCACCGCTGGCTGGCGGCGCGGCCCGCCGCGCCCGTCACCTTCGCGACCGCGACGGCGGGGAACCACGGGCGCGCCGTGGCCTGGACTGCCCGGATGTTCGGCTACCGGGCGGTGATCTTCGTCCCGCGCCACACGGTCGCGGCGCGGATCGAGGCGCTCCGCCGCGAGGAGGCGGAGGTCGTCGTCGTAGACGGGAGTTACGACGACGCGGTGCGACGGGCCGCCGAGGAGAGCGCCCGGAACGGCTGGCAGATGATCTCCGACACGGCCTACCCGGGCTACACGGAGATCCCCGGCTGGATCATGGCGGGTTACGCGTCAGTCTTCAGCGAGGCCGCCGCGCAGCTCGAAGCCCTCGGCGCCCCGGCGCCCGACCTCGTCCTCCTCCAGGCCGGGGTGGGTGGGCTCGCCTACGCGGGCGCGCTCTTCTACGTGCGCCGCGCGGGGACGGGGGGGCCCCGGCTCGTCGTGGTCGAGCCGACCGAGGCGGCGGGCCTCCTCGAGTCGATCCGGTCACCGGACGGCGACATCCGCGCCGCGCACGGCAGCGGCCGGACGATCATGGCCGGGCTGAACGCGGCGACCCCGTCGCTCGCTGCCTGGCCGCTCCTCCGCGCGGCCGTGGACGCCTTCCTCGCCGTGGACGACGGCTTCGCGGAGGCGGCGATGCGGCGGCTCCACGGCGGGACCGCGGGCGACCCGCGCGTCGTCGCGGGCGAGGCGGGGGCGGCCGGGCTCGCCGGGCTCCTCGCCCTCTGCCGCGAGCCCGCGCTGGCCGAGGCGCGGGCGGCCCTCGGGCTCGGGCCGACGACGCGCGTCCTGCTCGTCGTCAGCGAGGGGGCGACGGACCCGGAGAGCTACCGCCGGATCGTCGGTGCGGACCCCGCGTGACCCACGCGGGGTCGCTCACGCACGTGAGAAGCGCTCCAGGTTGGTTGGGCGAGCTCGCCCGGAGTTGCCCAAGGTGCGGGGCCAAGTAACGAGCATAGCGAGGACGCAGGGAGGAGGCGCTCCGAGGCGTATGCCGCATACGTTGAGGGGCGCCGACGACCGAGGACGACGCTAGGCGACGTTAATTGGGCCCGCATTAGATTAGAAGCCTGGGCGTTCCCCATGTGCGGCCACGCGAAGCCCTGTACGTTCGCCAGGATCTGACGGATGTGGTTCCGGTCGTGGTGGACCCACTCGTGCAAGAGGTCGGCCACCGCGAGGGAACCCACCTTCGGGTGCTGCCCGCCGCGCGGGAGGTCAGCGGGCCGGAGCCCGCGGACGAGGGCGACGCTCGCCTCGCGCTCGGCGGCGAACTCGTCGAGGAGGCCGGCGAGCTCCCGCTCGCAATCGCGTCGCGCGCGGGCGACCGCGTCCTGGTCCCACGTCTCGAGCTCGGGCGACTCGCGCTCGAGGATCTGGCGGATCCGCCCGGCGAACCCGCGCCGCTCAGCCTCGATCAGGTGGCCGACCACCTCCTTCACGCACCACTCGCCGGGCGCCGGGTGCCAGCGCGCGGCGGCGGGCGGGAGGCCGGCGAGCTCGGCCCGCACGGTGGCGCCCGCGGCCCGGAGGAGCCCGGCGACGTCGCCGGGGGCGAGGGCGGTCGTCGGATCAGCCAAGCTGGTCCCGGTCGACTACCACTACATGGAGCGCGGGGCGGCCAAGCTCAAGGCCTGCTTCGCCGAGATTTTTCAGTAGTTTCTGGCCTGCTCGATCAGAGAGCCCAGGAACTCGATCGCCCGCCGCTCCGCCCAGGAGCGGACCCGCCACGGCCATGGGCCCTCGATGAATCCCGCGTGTCCCCCGCGGGGCGGGAACTCCGTGCGGACGTGCGGGGGCAGGGTCGCCGGATCCGGCAGCGCCTCCGCGGGGACGAGGGGGTCGTCCAGCGCGTTGACGAGGAGCGTGGGGCGCCGGATCCGCGCGAGCCAGGGGCCGCTGCTCGCCCGCCGCCAGTAGTCCTCGGCGTCCGCGAAGCCGTGGAGCGGGGCGGTGACGGCGTCGTCGTACGCGGCGAACGTGCGGGCGCGCCGGACGGCCGCCTCGTCCACGAAGCCGGGGTGGGCGCGCGCCTTCAGGAGCACCTTCTGCCGCATCGTGCGCATGAAGTTCGCCGTGTACACGGCCCGCTGGAAGCCCCGGTCCAGCACGCGCGCGCTGGCCGTGAGGTCGAACGGCACGGAGATCCCGACGGCCCCCGCGAGCTGACCCGGCGCCGCCGCGCCCTGCTCGCCCAGCCACTTGACGAGGACGTTCCCGCCGAGCGAGACACCGACGGCGCCGAGACGGGCGTCAGGCTCGCGCTCGAGGAGACGCCGGACCACCTCGTCCAGGTCGCCCGTGTCGCCCGAGTGGTAGAAGCGCGGGAGGCGGTTCAACTCGCCGCCGCACGACCGGAAGTTCAGCGCCACCCCGCGCCAGCCGCGCGCCACCGCCAGCCCGAGGAGCCCCGCCACGTAGTGCGAGCGCGCGGAGCCCTCGAGGCCGTGGAGGACGAGGAGGAGCGGCGCCCCGGGCGGGCCGTCGGTCCAGTCGAGGTCCACGAAGTCCCCGTCGGGCGTCGGCAGGCGCTCGCGGCGGAGCGGGAGCCCGTCCCGGCGGAAGAGCGGCCCCCACACCGTCTGGAGGTGCCCGTTCCGGCACCACCAGGCCGGCCTGTAGCGTGGGGGAGAGGGCAGGGGTGACGGGGTGGCGTCCATCAGAACCACCGCGCCTTGTCCACGACGTTCCGGAGCGGCTCGCCGCGGGCGAAGCGCCCGACGTTGTCGAGGAGGACGGCGAGGTGGCGCTCGGCGACGCGTGGGGAGTAGCCCGCCACGTGGGGGGTGATGATGACGTTCTCGAGCCGCCAGAGCGGGTGATCGGCGGGGAGCGGCTCCGTCTCGAAGACGTCGAGCCCCGCGCCGGCGATCTCGCCGGCCTGCAGCGCGGCGGTGAGGTCGGTGAGGTCCACGATCACGCCGCGGCCGATGTTGATGAGATAGGCCGTGCGCTTCATCTGACGGAGCTCGCGCCGCCGGAAGAGCTTCTCCGTCTCCGGGGTGTGCGGCGCGGTGATCACGACGAAGTCGCTCTCGCCGAGGAGGTCCGGCAGGCGGTCGAGCCGCCAGAGCGCGGCGACGCCCTCCGGCGTCGCTGGCTGGACGGGGTCCACGGCGAGGACGCGCATGCCGAAGGCGAGGCCCCGTCGGGCGACCTCCGTCCCGATCGCGCCGAGCCCGACGATGCCCAGCGTCTGGTCGGCGAGGTGGAGGTGGGCGCGGTCGATGGCGCTCACGTGCCCCGGGCCGGTGGCGAAGCCGGCCCGCTCCGCCTCCCCGCCCGCGGGCTCCCACCGGCCGGCCAGCTGGTTCCGGATGTAGCGGTGGAAGTTCCGGGCGAAGCAGATGACGTAGCCGAAGACGTGGTCGGCGATGACGTCGGAGAAGATCCCGCGCATGTTCGTCAGCACGCACGAGTGCTCGACCAGCTCGGGGAAGACGTAGTGCTCGAGGCTGATGGTCGGCGACTGGACCCAGCGCAGCCGGCGCGCGGCGGCGAGGAGCGGCGGGGTGAGCTTCCCGAAGAAGGCGTCCGCGTCGGCGATGGCCCGGAGGGCCTCGGCCTCGTCGGCGGCGTTGAGGACGGCCATGCTGCCGGCCGCGACGCGGATCCGCTCGAGACGCTCGGGCTCGACGGGCGGGTGGATGACGAGCTTCACGTCCGGGATTCTAACAGAGAGCGGCTTCCCCTGCGCCTCCACGCGTGGGACAATGTCCCGCACTGGCAGACGACACCTGGCACGGAGGGCTCGACTGCACCTGCGGCCTGCACCCGAACATGAAGGGGACCGTGGAGGTGACGAAGTAGCATGAAGGGCGCAGCGGCCGTCGCGGAGATCCTGAAGCGCGAAGGGGTCGAGTACCTGATCGGCTATCCCGTCAACCCCATCATCGAGGCGGCGGCCCAGGCCGACATCCGGACGATCATCGTCCGCCAGGAGCGCGTCGGGCTGCACATGGCGGACGCGCTCAGCCGCCTCTCCTCGCGGCGCCGGATCGGCGTCTTTGCCATGCAGCAGGGGCCCGGGGCCGAGAACGCCTTCGGCGGCGTCGCGCAGGCGTACGCGGACTCCGTCCCGATCGTGGTCCTGCCGGCCGGCTACCCGCGCCGCCTCACGAACATCCCGCCGAACTTCAACTCGTTCGTCAACTACCGCCACATCACGAAGTGGGCGGAGCAGGTCACGCTCGCCGACGCGATCCCGGACGCCCTCCGGCGCGCCTTCACGCAGGTCCGGAACGGCCGGCCCCGCCCCGTGCTCGTCGAGATCCCGACCGACGTCCTCGCGGAGGAGGTGCCCGAACCGCTCGCCCATCGGCCCACCGTGACGACGCGGACGGGGCCCGATCCGCGGGCGGTGGCGGAAGCCGCGCGGGTCCTCGTCGAGGCGCAGCGGCCGGTCATCTACGCGGGGCAGGGGGTCCACTACGCCCGGGCGTGGCAGCCGCTCCGCGAGCTGGCCGAGTTGCTCGAGGCGCCCGTCACGACGAGCCTCCAGGGGAAGAGCGCGTTTCCCGAGACCCACCCGCTGTCGCTCGGCTCCGGCGGGCGCTCGATTCCGAAGCCGGTCCACCACTTTCTCCAGCAGGCCGACGTGATCTTCGGCGTGGGCTGCAGCTTCTCGACGAGCAACTACGCGGTGCCGATGCCGAAGGGGAAGGTGATCGTCCACGCCACGCTGGACGCCGCCGATCTCGCCAAGGACGTCCCCGTGGATCACGCCCTCGTCGGCGACGCCGACCTCGTGCTGGAGGCGCTCGTCGCGGAGGTCCGCGACCGCCTTCGCGGCCGGCCGCGCGACCGGGTCGACGCGGTAACCCGCGAGATCAAGGCGGTCAAGGCGGAGTGGCTCCAGCAGTGGATGCCGAAGCTCACCTCCGACGAGGTCCCGCTGTCGCCGTACCGGGTGATCTGGGACCTCCTCCACACGGTGGACGTCGCCCACACGGTCATCACCCACGACGCCGGGAGCCCCCGCGACCAGCTCTCCCCGTTCTGGGAGACGACTGCCCCGCTCACCTACATCGGGTGGGGGAAGACGACGCAGCTCGGCTACGGCCTCGGGCTCGCCATGGGGGCGAAGCTCGCCGAGCCGGGGAAGCTCTGCGTCAACGTCTGGGGGGACGCGGCGATCGGCTTCACCGGGATGGACTTCGAGACGGCCGTGCGGGAGCGGATCCCGATCCTCTCCGTGCTCTTCAACAACTTCTCGATGGCGATCGAGCTGCCCATCATGAAGGTGGCCACGGAGAAGTACCGGAGCACGGACATCTCCGGCAACTACGCGGAGATGGCCCGGGCGTTCGGCGGCTACGGGGAGCGGGTGACGGAGCCCCGGGAGATCGTCCCGGCGATCCGCCGCGCCATCCGGAAGACGGAGGAGGGCACGCCGGCCCTCCTCGAGTTCCTCACCGCGCAGGAGATCACCTTCTCGGTCTTCCGGTGAGCTCCCACCCTAACACTCCCTCTCCCCCCCAAATTGGGGGAGAGGGTGGGGGTGAGGGGGCCCATGTTCCGACCTTCCGGCCGCGCCCGCTGCGTTGCGGGCCCTCCACTTGATTGCCCCGTTCGGAAGGTTCGACTATCCTACCTGAGTGAATAGGACGGCCGGTCATACGGCACGGCGCCGTGTGTCCGGAGTACTGCTTAAGGTGCCCGGTGAAGGTACGCGAAGTGATCCACTTGCTGGAGCAGGATGGCTGGGTGTCGGTGATCACGCGTGGCAGTCACCGGCAGTTCAAGCACCCGACGAAGCCCGGGCGTGTCACGGTCAGCGGCAACTTGGGTGATGACATGCCCAAGGGCACCTTTGCATCCGTCAGGCGGCAGGCGGGCCTGAAACGAGGGAAGAGATGAAGAAGCTTCGCTATCTTGTCCGCATCAACAAGGATCCTCACAGCGATTGGGGGGCGTCGGTCCCCGACCTTCCAGGCTGTGTGGCGACGGGCAAGACCATTGACGCGGCACTTCGACGCATCCAAGTGGCGATCGAGCTTCATCTCCGAGGCATGAAGGCGGACGGGCTACGACCTCCCCGGCCGCGTCAACGGACGGTGGCGCCCCGCCGCACATCCCGTCAAATCGACTTTTACGCGACCGTCGAGGTGGCAGCCTGAGGGCTCAGGCGGCAGGTAGGCGCTCGCCTGACGACGGGGCGCGCCCGCTGAGACCGGTCACCCTTTCGGGAAAGGAATGATCTGTGACGGAACCGAGGAAGCCTGTGGTGAGGAAGGGTCGTGGAAGCGGTGCATCGCCCGCGAAGCCCCGATGCGGGTTGTGCGGCAAGGCGGCGAGGCTGACGAGGATCGAGTGCTGCGGTCAGTGGATCTGCGACGACGAGGACAAGTATGTCGTGTTTTCCTATGCGCGGAACAGTTGCCACCGGAATCATCGGCGGTTCACGCTCTGCGGGTATCACCATGCCGAGGGCCATCGAGGGCACTGGAAGGTGTGTCGGACGTGTCGCGCGGCCTTCGAGACGGAGATCTACGTCTACTACGGGACCAACGAGTACAATTTCCAGAAGCTCGAGAATCCGCCGGCGTACGAGCCGACTAGATGTTCGCGGTGCGGGGTGGTGATCGTGCTGAGTGCGGGCGGATATTCGATGACGGGCGACGGGTACCGGTGTGAGGACTGCACGGCCGCCGAGTTGTGGGGTCGATCCGGCGCGAGCAGGCGCCCCGCCCGAGGGGGCAAGGCGCGGGGCTGAGCCGCGCTCACGCAACCGGGGCCGCCCCAGATGAAGCGATACGATCCCGAGAGGGCGCCGGATCGGGAGAAGTGGCTCGCACTGGACGAGCAGGAACGGGTCGCTCTCGTCGCAGCTCATCACCGGCGGGCGAGGGTGAGACTCCCGAACCTGCGGCTCCACGCGGCGATTCATGCCGTCGTGGAGAACCAACTCGCGGAGCGGCTTACGGTGGTTCAGGAAACGTTGGAGAGGCTGATGGCAGAGGGATTGGACCGCCACGACGCGGTCCACGCCATCGGCTCCGTGGTCGCGGAGCACCTATGGAACGCGATGAACGAGAGGCTGCGGGGCCCAGATCCTCACGAAGCGTATTTCGATCGGCTGAAGGGTCTGACCGCGGCCGCCTGGCTCGAGGGCACGCGCTAGCGGGCCGCGCCTGGGCGGAGCCCCCTCTCCCCCGGTGGGAGAGAGGGAAGATGTTCCGACGGGGGGAGGTGAGCCTCAGACCTCGACAGTCCAGCCGCGCGTGTCGGGCACCCGCGCGTACTGGATGTCCACGATCGTCTGGTAGAGGCGCTGGGTCAGCTCGCCGATCTGGCCCCGGTTGATCTGGATCCGCTCGGTCTTGTAGGCGAGCTCGCCGACCGGGGAGATGACGGCGGCCGTCCCGGTGCCCCAGGCCTCGCGGAGCGTCCCCTTCCGCGCCGCCTCGATCACCTCGTCGATCTCGACCTGGCGCTCGGAAACCTTGATCCCCCATTCGCGCAGGATGGTGAGGGTCGAGTCCCGCGTCACGCCCGGGAGGATCGTGCCCGCGAGCGGCGGCGTCACGACCTCGTCGCCGAGACGGAACATGATGTTCATCGTCCCGACCTCGTCCACGTACTTCCGGTGGATCGCGTCGAGGTAGAGGACCTGGGTGAACCCCGCGTGGTGCGCCTCCTCGGCGGGGAGGAGGCTCGCCGCGTAGTTCCCGCCCGTCTTCGATGCCCCGACGCCGGGGATGGCGCGGATGTACTTGTCCTCGACCCGGATCTTCACGGGGTTCATGCCCTCGGCGTAGTAGGCGCCGACGGGCGAGAGGATGACGTAGTAGATGTAGGACTTCGCCGGCCGGACGCCGAGGAACGGCTCCGTGGCGATGATCACCGGCCGGACGTAGAGCGCCGTGCCGACGCTCGAGGGGACCCACTCCCGCTCGAGCCCGACCAGCGTGACGAGGGACTGGAGGGCGAGGCCGGGGTCCATCGGCGGGATGCACAGCCGCCGCGCCGAGTTGTTGAGCCGCTCGATGTGCTTCTGCGGCCGGAACAGGCGCACCTTCTTGTCCTGCCCGCGGAAGGCCTTGAGCCCCTCGAAGATGCCCTGCGCGTAATGGAAGATGGCGGCGGCGGGCTCGAGGGTGATCGGGCCGTAGGGCTCGACCCGGGGGTCGTACCAGCCCTTCTCCTCCTGGAAGTCCGCCAGGAACATGTGGTCGGTGAAGATCGTGCCGAACCCGAGCTCCGAGTCCTTGGGCTTCGGCTTCCTGGTGGTCGCGCGGGTGATCCGGATCGGCTCGCTCATTGTCGTCCTCACTCTGGCCTGGGGTTCTCGCGCCTCGGTGAGCCCAGAGTGTACCACGCTCAGCTCACGTGGGCGAAGGTGCGCTCGATGTTGGTGAGGATGCCCGTGCGCCACGGGCGGTAGCTCCCGTACCGCGAGAACGGCTGCTCGTAGCGCGGGGCGAGCTGGTCCGGGACCCGCTGCTTCACCTCGTCGAGGGTCGCGCCGGCGGCCGCCTCCCGGCGCACCGCCTCGACGAGGTCCTCGACGTAGCCGCGGAACGTCCGGAGCCAGTCCTTGCCCGCGGGCTCCCCGTGCCCCATCGCCATCTGGGTGAAGTCGAGCTGCTCGAGGCGGGCGAGCGTCGGCCCCCAGTCCTCGGGGTAGCCGTCCCCCATGAACGGCGTCCAGCCGATCACGCAGTCGCCGGTGGCGACTACCTTCTCCCGTGGCAGGTAGACGAAGATGTCGCCTTCGGTGTGCGCGCGGCCGAAGTAGAGGAGGTGGATCTCCCGGTCCCCCTTGAAGAGCCGCATCGTGTGCTCGAAGGTCATGGTGGGGAGGGCGGGCTTGAGCGCCGAAACCTCGTCGAGGTAGGCCTCCGCCTCGCGGAGACTCGCGGCGAGCTCGGCGCGCCGGGCCGGGTCGGTGGCCGCGGCGAGGTCGGCGCGGAGCTTCGCGATCTCGGCCGGGACCGACCGGACGTGGTCCCGGATCCGCTTGAAGCCTTTCCGGACCATCGCCTCGCGGGTGACGTGGCTCGTGATGACCTCGACGTCCGGGTAGGCGGCGGGGTAGGCCTCGTTCCCGTGCCAGTGGTCCCAGTGGAAGTGGGTGTTGACGACGTAGCGCACCGGCTTCGGCGTGAGGTCCCGGAGCACCCCGAGGAGCGTCCGGGCGGCGGAGGGCTTCGAGTGGGTGTCCACGACGATCAGCCCGTCGTCCACCTCGATGATCACGGCGTTCGAGTTGACCTTGTACGCCGGGGCGGCGACCGCGACGCGGACGCCGTCGGCGACCTCGCGGAGCTCGAACAGCGCGCGGCCCTGGGTCATCGCGCGACCTCCGCCTTCCGGATCTCGTATGACGTCGTGAACTCCATGTCCTGGCGGAGCGAGTGCCAGACCGAGCAGTGCTTCTCCCGGCTCAGCGCGATCGCCCGCTCGACGCGGTCCGGCGGGACGTCGCCCGTCACGAGGAAACGCAGGTCGACCTTGACCAGGCGCCGGGGCTCCTCGGGGGCGCGCTCGGCCGTGAGGCGGGCGCGGAGGCCTTCGAGCCCGAGGCGCCCCTTGGTCAGGACGTGCACGACGTCGATCGCCATGCAACCGGCGAGCGCGAAGGCCAGCGCCTGGACCGGCGACGGCCCCGCCGTCCGGTCGCCGTCGAGGATCATCTGGACGCCGTCCGACCTTCCGCTGAAGCGGAGCTCCCCCTGCCAATCGAGCTCGAGAGTGACCGGCGGCCGCGGTTCGTTCATTGCGCCCTCATTCTACCCTCGATGATCGCGGTTCGACCCGCGAGGCTCGAGCTCGCGCAACCCCCGGTCACACTCCGGCTCGACGTGATAGGCGACGGGAACGAGGACCACGCACGTGGAGTTGTCCATGGCTCGCGGTGCTCCGCTCGGTTGCGTCGGAGTGCTCGGTACGGCCTCCGTGCGCTCCCCGGGTCGCATGACACTACGTCGCGGGAGAGTCGCCGTCAACTCCGTGTTCGCCATCTCCCGGCGCGGCGATCGGCCCGGCGATGCACCGGAGCACCCGGGCGATGTCGCGTCCCGAACAATCTCTGTTGCGCGGCTCAGCGGCCGCGGGGATCGAGCAGCTCGCGGAGCCCCTCCCCCAGGAAGTTGATGCTGGCGACGGCGACCAGGATCGCGAGCCCCGGGAACACCCCGAGCCACGGCGCCTGGGCGAAGTGGACCTGGGCGCTGTGGAGCATCCCGCCCCACGTGGCCGTCGGCGGCGGGACGCCGAACCCGAGGAAGGAGAGCGCGGACTCGACCAGGATCGCGTGGGCCACCAGGAGCGTGCCGGCCACGTACACGGGGCCGAGGACGTTCGGCACGATGTGACGGGCGAGGATGCGCGGACGCGAGGCGCCGAGGGCGCGGGCGGCCTCGACGAACGGCCACTGGGCGAGGCTCAGGATCTGGCCCCGGACAAGCCGCGCGACCGTGGTCCAGGAGAGGAACGAGAGCACCAGGACGAGCCGCCAGGGCGTGAGCTGGACGAAAGCGGCCGCCACCATCGCCAGGGCGAGCGTCGGGATCGACAGGAGCGCGTCCACGGCGGCGGAGACGGCGGCGTCCACCGAGCCCCGGAGGTAGCCCGCGAGCGCGCCCAGGAGCCCGCCGAGGCCGACCGAGACGACGGCGACGCCCAGGCCGAGGAGGAGCGAGCCGCGACCGGCGTGCAGCAGGCGACTGAGGACGTCGCGCCCGACGTCGTCCGTGCCGAGCCAGCCGACCACGCCGGGCGGGCGAAGCACGACGCGGAGGTCCACGGCGTCCGGCGGGCGCGGCGCGAGCCAGGGCGCGGCGAGCGCACCGAGCGCGAGCAGCGCGAGGCACCCGGCGGCCGTCACCGCCAGGGGTGCAGCGCGAAGGCGACGGCGGGCCGTCACCGCGCGGGCCCCGCGAGCTGGACCCGGGGGTCGATCCAGCGGTAGGCGAGGTCCGTCGCGAGGTTCGCGAGGACCACCGCCACGGCCAGCATCATCAGGACCCCCATGGCCACGGGATAGTCGCGCGTGAGGAGGCCGGCGGTCAGGAGGCGTCCGAGGCCGGGCCACGCGAAGACGACTTCCGTCACCATCGCCCCCGCGAGGAGCCGCGGGATCTCCAGCCCGACGATGGTGACCAGCGGGATCGCGGCGTTCGGGAGCGCGTGCCGGAGGAGCAGCGCGACCTCGGGCACTCCGTTGGCCCGCGCCGTCCGGATGTAATCTTCGCGGAGGACTTCCGCGAGGCCGGCCTGGACGTAGCGCGTCCACTGGGCGACGTACACGGAGCCGAGGACGACGGTGGGGCCGAGGAGGTGGAGCAGCCGGTCGCCGAGCGAGAATCCGGCCCCGATCGTCGCCATCCCGCCCGCGGGGAGCCACCGGAGGTAAACCGCGAAGGCGAGGAGGACCAGCGTCCCGCTCCAGAAGGTCGGCACGCTCATCCCCACGACGGCGAGCGCCTGGACGGTCCCCTGGAGCCCGCGGTGCCGGGTCGCGGCAGCGACGGTGCCGAGGAGGACGCCGGCGCCGAGCGAGAACGCGAGCGCGCTCCCGGTCAGGAGGAGCGTGGCCGGCACGCGCTCGAGCACCGCGGTGGCGACGGGGCGACGCTCGCTGAACGAGTCCCCCCAGTCGCCGCTCACGGCGCGCCGGAGCCAGACGCCGTACTGGACCAGGACCGGACGGTCGAGGCCCCAGAGGGCCCGGATCCGCGCGACGGCCTCCGGCGACGCCGAGGGGTCGGCCGCGAAGATGTCGGCGGGCCCGCCCGGCGGGACCTGGAGGACCAGGAAGAGCAGGAGCGAGATGACGAAGAGGCGGGCGCCGGCCTCCAGCACCCGCCTCCCTGCGTACCTCAGCATTGCTCATTACCCTCTCCCCTGAGGGGAGAGGGTAGGGTGAGGGGCGTTACTCCTTCCACCAGTCTGCGGCGTTCCAGAGACTCCCCGCCGGGCTCGGCGCGTAGCCCCGAAGCCGCCGGCTCGCCGCGTTGAGCAGCACTCGCGGCGCGAGCGGCAGCGTCGGCACGTCCTCGGCGACCTGGGCCTGGAACGCCCGCGCGAGCTCGAGCCGCTTCGCGCGGGCGGGCGTCGCGAGCGCTTGGCGGAGCAGCTCGAGGGCCGGTTCGTTCCGGTACCGCTGCCAGTTCGCGCCGAGCCAGAGGTTGAAGACCGGCTCGGGCTCCTCGCCGAACCAGCCGTAGGCGACCTGGAACTCGCCCTTGCCCATGGTCGGCGGGAACGCGGGCGCGTCGATCGTCCGGATCTTCGCGTCGATGCCGAACTGCCGCCACCCGGCCTGCACGACCTGGACGACCTGGAGCCGCTCGGCCTCGCCGGCGATGTTGAGGATCTCCAGCGCGAGCGGCCGCCCCTCCTTCTGCCGGATGCCGCCCGGCCCGGCCTTCCAGCCCGCCTCGTCGAGGAGCTGGCCCGCGCGCGCCGGGTCGTGCGCGTAGACGCGGACCTGCGGGTTGTGGGCCCAGTGGGCCGGCGGGAGCGCCGCGTGGAGCGGCGGGACGAGCCCCGCCATCACGGTGCTCGCGATCCCCGCCCGGTCGAGCCCGTGGGCGAGGGCCTGGCGCACCAGGCGGTCGCGGAGGATCGGGTCCTCGTTGTTGAGCCAGAAGTGCCACCATGCGTAGGACGGGGCCGCGACGACCTGATAGTCGGCGAGGCCGCGGACGAACGCGACGTCCGCCGTGGGGACGTGGAGCTGGAGGTCGGCCTCCCCGCGCTGGAGCGCGGCCCGCTGCCCGGCGGTGCCGGGGATGATCCGGACGAGGATCTCGTCGAGGTATGGCCGGCCGGGCTCCCAGTAGTCGGGGTTGCGGACGAGGTGGACGTGACTGCCCGAGGCCCATTCCTTGACGAGGAACGGCCCTGTCCCGAGCGGCTTCCGGTTGAGCTCCGAGGCGACGAGGTCCTTCCCTTCGAGGAGGTGCCGCGGCAGGACGTACCCCCGGTCGCCCGCGACGGTGCCGAGGAAGGCGAGGTTCGGCTTGGCGAATTGGAAGCGCACGGTGTGAGGATCCGGGATCTCCACGCGGCTCACGTCCTGCCAGACGATGCGGCTCGGGATCGGGAGCTTCGGGTCCGTGATGACCTTCCAGGTGAACTCGACGTCGGCGGCAATGAAGGGCGTCCCGTCCTGCCACTTGACGCCGCGGCGGAGCTTGAACGTGTACGTCCGCCCGTCGGTCGAGACCCCGCCGTTCTCCACCGTCGGGACCTCCGCAGCGAGCCGCGCCACGTACTGCCCCCTGTCGTCGAGGGTGAGGAGCCCGTCGAAGACGAGGCGCTGGACCTCGCGGGAGAGCGTCAGGAGGTCGAAGTGCGGCAGGAGCGTCCGGGGCTCCTGGGGCGAGACGATGACGGCACGCCCGCCCTTCTTCGGTGCCTGGGCCTCGGCCGGCCCGATGCCGGGCAGCGCGGCCGCGAGGATGAGTCCTGCGCCGACGAGGGCTTGCCACCAGGCCCGGTGCTTCCACTCTCCGTTTGGACGATCCACCCTCATGGTTCTCTCCTCCCGTCGCTGGCGCTCGCCTCTGCCAGCGTCGGGTACAGATGGTACACTACCGGGCCCCGCGGGGTTGGCCGCTCATGGCGCGCCGTGGTAGGTTGCCATTGCTCATGGCTGGCTCAGCCGAGCGATCGAGGCGGGGCGAGACGGTCGAGAACGTCGCCCTGGACCTGCTTGCCGTCGTTGCGGGCCTGGAGGCCGGGTTCCTCATTGACGCCATCCTTGGCCAGGCGGGGCGTGTCGGGCTGCTGCCGCTCCTGACTATCTTTGCGGCGTTCACCGGCGTCGGCTGGTGGCGGTCCTGGCAAGCGTGCTTCCTCGCGGTGTTGTTCGGCGCGAGCTTCGTGTGGGTTATCCGTCCGGCCCAGCCAGCGGGCTTCCTCCCGCCCCTGGTGCTGGCGGCGTCCGGCCTCGTGGGGGCGCTCGTCGGGGCCGGGCTCGGGGCGCTCGCGCGCCGCTTGGGACGGAGAGAGGATCCGGCGGCGCTCGCCGCGCGGCGCCGGCGGGAAGCGTTCGCGGTGATGGCGGTCGGCGTGGCCCTCGCACTCGTGCCGTTCGCGGTCGGCGTCGTCCTCAAGGCTACGGGCGACCCGGCCGTGATGGTAGCTGTCGGCTTCCTGGTGAGCGCCACCTGGCCAGTGGCGGCGCTGTTGTTCGTCCTCGGCTTCGCGATGCTCGGCCGGCGCTAACGTCGCACCGGGCTCCGTCGGACGCGTAACGTCGCCCCCACGGTCTGCTAGAATCCCGCGCGTGGACGCGACCGGGCGGCTGCGAGACCGCGTCGCGGTGATCACCGGCGCCGGCGGCGGGATCGGCCGGGCGATGGCGCTCGCGTTCGCGGCCGAGGGCGCGCGGCTCGTGCTCGGCGACCTCGGGGACTCGGTGGAGGCGACGGCGGAGGCCGTGCGGCAGGCGGGCGCCCGCGCGGCGGCCGTCCGGGGCGACGTCGGGCGCACGGCCGACATGGTCGCGCTCGCGGAGCGCGCGGTCGGGGAGTTCGGCGCGCTGGACATCCTCGTCACGTGCGCGGGTCTGGGCGACTCGGGGCTCCTCGTCGAGCAGGAGGAAGCGGCCTGGACGCGCGTCGTGGACGTGAACCTCCTCGGAACCTACCGCGCGATCCGGGCCGCGCTCCCCGCGATGATGCGCCGGCGGAGCGGCCGCATCATCACGATCGCGTCCGCCTTCGGGAAGACGGGCGGCTCCGGCTTCATCACTGCGTACGCCGCGTCCAAGCACGGCGTGATCGGGTTGACGCGGGCGCTCGCGGCAGAGCTCGGCTCCCACGGCTACCCGGAGATCACGGTGAACGCGATCTGCCCGGGCTACGTCCGGGCTGGCATGGGAGTGAAGCTCCAGGCGACCAAGGCGGGGCCGATGCCCGGCGAGGAGATCTTCGAACGTTATTACAAGCGCCTGGTCCCGCTGCGGCGGATGATCGAGGCGGAGGAGATCGCCCGTGTCGCCGTGTTCCTCGCGCTCCCGGAGAGCGCGGCGATCACCGGCCAGGCGCTGAACGTGGACGGCGGCTTCGTCATGTCGTGAGGGGGAGGGCATGGAATACCGGACGCTCGGACGAACGGGGCTCCGCGTCTCGGCGCTGGGATTCGGCTGCGGAAACGTCGGCGGGCTCCTGATCCGCGGGACGCCGCGGGAGCGGGAGCGCGCCGTGGCGCGGGCGATCGAGCTGGGGATCAACTACTTCGACACCGCGCCGTCGTATGGGGACGGGGTGTCGGAACGCCATCTGGGAGAGGCCCTGCGCGCGCTGAAGGCCCAGGTCCACGTCGGGACGAAGTTCCGCGTGGAGCCGGCCGACATCAAGGACGCCCGCCGCGCGATCGCCCGGTCGCTCGAGGCGAGCCTCGGGCGACTCGGGATGGAGCGGGTGGACCTCCTCCAGCTCCACAACCCGATCGGTGCCGGCCGGGACGGCGAGCCCGTCGCCGCGGCGGAGGTCCTCGACGCGGTCGTGCCGGCGCTCGAGGCGCTCCGGCGGGGAGGGAAGATCCGCTTCTTCGGGATCACGGCCCGGGGCGACACGCGGGCGCTCCACGAGGTGGTCGGGGCCGGGGCGCTCGACACGGCGCAGGTCTTCTACAACCTGCTCAACCCGAGCGCCGGCGCCGCTGTGCCGGCCGGCTTCCCGGCCCAGGACTTCGGCCGCCTCCTCGACCGCGCCCGGGCGCACCTGGTCGGCGTCATCGTCGTCCGCGTGCTGGCGGCCGGCGCGCTCTCCGGGGAGACGGCGCGGCACCCGGTCGCCGTCCCGGCGGTGGAGCCGATCGCCTCGGGCCCGGACTACGGGGCGGACGTCGAGCGCGCGCGGCTCCTGCGCGCGCTCGTCACGGAGGGGCACGCCGGGAGCCTCGTCGAGGCCGCGTTTCGCTTCCCCCTCGCGAGCGACACGGTCTCGACCGTGCTCGTGGGCGCTTCGAGCCTCGAGCAGCTCGAGCAGGCGGCCTCCGCGGTCGCGAGGGGGCCGCTCCCCGCCGCCGCCCTCACGCGCCTCCAGGAGCTCTGGGCGCGCTTCGCCCCCTCACCCTGACCCGCTCCCCCGGTGGGGGAGAGGGCTGAGCGGGGCCTGATAGGTGGCTCTTGGACTGGCCGGGCGCAACGCGACGCTCAATCACGCGCCCACGGTGGTCCGCTCCGAGCGGCGGCTTTGCCGCCGCAACCTATCCTGGGGGAGGTCTCGGAGGGGGCCGTAGAGGCCCCCTCCGAATGGGCTACGCCCGCCGCATCCGGAAGTTGAAGCGCCGGACCTCGAACTGCTGGTTCGGGTTCGGGGTGAACTCGACGTGCTTCTGGAAGCCGTAGTCCTCGTAGGGCTGGATCACGACGATCCAGGGGTTGTGCTCGAGGAAGATCCGCGTCATCTTCCGGTAGGCCTCGCCGCGGAACCTCTCGTCGAGGCTGAAGCGAGCCGCGGTCCCCAGCTCGTCGAACTCCGGGTGCCGCCAGTAGTCCTGGATGCCGCCCGGCGAGAGCAGCCGCCACATCATCCCGTCCGGGTCGCGCAGCGTGGAGGTGGGGTCGGACCACCAGGTGCCCTTGAACGTCCGCTCCCGGTTCTTCTGGGCCCGGACCGAGACCTCGATGACCTCGACCACCGCGTTGAGGCCGATGTCCTTCCACATGGCGGCGATGGCCTCCGACATCGGCTTGTCGCTGGCCATGTACCCGGCGGTGGTCTCGATGTAGATGGGCTCGTTCTTGTATCCCGACTTCCGGAGCCGCTCCCTAGCCTCCTTCGGGTCGTACCGGAGCGGGGGCAGCGACTCGTCGTAGTGGTTGTCGCCCTTGGCGATCGGACCGCTCGGGACGATCCCGCGGCCGCGCCAGAGGTCCTTCACGATCGCCTCGCGGTCCACCGCGAGCGACATCGCTTGCTTCACCAGCGGGTTGTTGAAGGGCGCGACCTTGGAGTTGACGCCCAACACGTAGAGCCCGGCGTAGAGGGCCCCCTTCGCGGAGGTCGTCGGGTGCTGGTTCACCCGGTCGTAGTGGTCGGCAGTCAGCGCGACCATGGCGTCGATCTCGCCCTTGAGGAGCGCCGCCACCCGCGCGGCGATCTCCGGGATCGAGCGGAAGACGACCCGGTCCACGTCGATCTTGCCCCCCCAGTAGTCGGAGTTCGCCTCGAGCACGGCCTTGTCGTCCTTGATCCACGAGGCGAGACGGACCGGCCCCGTGCCCACCGGCTTGGCGTTGAACTGGTCGGGGCCGACCTGCTCCAGGTACTTCTTGGGGATCATCTGACCGCCGTAGAACGCGAGCCGCGCGGGCAGCAGCGGGTCGGGCTGCTTGGTGTGGATCACCACGGTCTGGGGGTCCGGGGCCTCGATGCGGCCGATCGTGGTGAAGACGGTGGCCACCAGCGTCTTCGCCGCCGGGTCGTACGTCCGCTCCAGGCTGAACTTCACGTCCGCCGAGGTGAACGGATCGCCGTTGTGGAACCGGACCCCGGAGCGGAGCTTGAACTGCCACGCGGTCGGGGCGGTCGCTTTCCACTCCGTGGCCAGACCCGGGTAGAGCTTGTCGTCCGGATGCCGGCTCACGAGGTTGTCGTAGATGTTGAAGGACACGCGGATGTCGTTGGCTGCCGTCGAGTAGTGGGGGTCGAACTTCGATATGTCGCCCCCCTGGGCGACGACCAGCTCGCGCTTCTGCGTCGTCTGGGCCGAGGCCGGCCGGGCATCCGGCAGGACGGTCGCGGCCGCCGCGCCAGCGGCGAGAGTGCGGAGAAACTCACGGCGGGTCTCGGATCGCTCCATGGCAGCCCTCCAGGTCGGGAGTGTGGGGGAGGTGGTGCGCTAACCGTAGGCCGTGACGGGCCCCCTGTCAAGATCGCCCGCGGGCGAGCTCCTCGCGCAGCCGGCGCGCGACGATCGTCGCCTCGTCACCGCGGAGGCAGTGCGGGTCCAGGAGGAGGTCGCCCCGGAAGACGCGGGCCATGACCGGGGGCTCGCCCGCGCGGAGGGCGTCCCTGAGCGCGGTCGCGGTCCAGCCGGTCATCCGCTCCTCCAGGCTCACGAGCACCGTCGGGGCCGTCCAGACGGCGCGGTCCTCCTCGATCCAGACGCGGATCCCGGGGAGCCCGGTGACGGCCTCCGCGATCTGCCGGGCCTCGCCGAGGTGGCGCTCCCACTCGGCGTCGTGGTCCTCATCGAGAAACAGCTCCAGCGCCCGGACGAGCCCGACGATTTCCTCCTTGCCGACCTTGCACGGCCGGCCGATCGCCGAGTTGGGCGCCCCGTTGGCGGCGGCGGCGCGCACGAGATCCGCGCGGCCGAAGACGAAGCCGGTGTTCTGCGGGCCGCGGATCCCCTTGCCGCCGCTCACGACGACGAGGTCCGCTCCCAGGTCGATCCACCGCGTGAGGTGACGCACGGGGGGCAGCGTGGAGGCGGCGTCCACGATCAGGGGCAGGCCGTGGGCGTGGGCGATCGCCGCCATCTGCTCCGCGGGCGCGCCCTGCTCGCCCAGGCGCGGCGAGACGATGAAGACGAGGGCGGCCGTCCGATCGCCGATCGCGGCCTCGATCTCCGCGGGGGCGCACCGCTCGGCGTCCCCGACCTCGACGAGCCGCGCCCCCGCCGTGCGGAGGGCCTGGTCGTAGTGGATCCGGTTGCACCGCTGGATGACGATCTCGTTCCGCATCCCGGTCGTGTCGGGGAGCCGCCGGATCCGCTCGGGGTCGTCTCCGGCGATGCACGCCGCCGCGGCCAGGAGGAGCCCGCCGGCCGAGCCCGACGTGACGTGCGCCGCCTCGACGCCGATGAGCCGGGCGATGCGCTCTCCGGCCCGGGCGTGGAGCTCGAGCATGTCCACGAAGGCCGTGGCCGCCTCGGTCATCGCCTCCAGGACGGGCTTCGGCATGATGGAGCCGCCCGCCAGCGTGTTCATGCCGCACGCGTTGATGACCGGCCGGACCCCGAGCCGCGCGTAGGCCTCCATGGCGCCTCCTGTCCGGCAGCCTGTCGGAGTAACAGGCTGAATGCTCTCGCGCTCCTGACAGGTCGCCCACCACTGCCGGTTCCACTTCGAGCGCGGGCTTTGCCCGCGCAAGTTCCTTGGGGGGGAGGTCCGGAAGGGGGGCGTAGCCCCCCTCCGGGTTCCCTAGACTGTAGCACGGCGCGCGAATCCGTCTTGTGGCCGCTGGCCTTGGCCCCCATAATTGGAGTGGTTGCGAGGGCACGCTCGGCAACGCGGAGCATCCCGGCGGAGACCCGCCGCGGAGGAGGGCGCGAGATGCATCGCAGGACCGTGGTCGCGCTGGTGGCCGGACTCGTCACGGCATCCGGTCTCGTCGCCGCCCTCCCCGGCACGCCGGAGGCGGCGCCTACCAAGGAGCTGGTCGTCGTCACGTCCTTTCCCAAGGAGCTGTTCGAGGGGTACAAGAAAGCCTTCGAGGCCAGGCACCCCGGCGTCCGGGTCGTCATCAAGCAGCACCAGACCAACGCCGCGATCACCTACGTCCGGGAGACGCGGAACCGGCCCGACAGCGACATCTTCTGGGCGTCCTCGGTGGCCGCCTTCCAGACCCTGAAGACCGACGGGCTCCTGGACCGCTTCGCGCTCCCGCCCGCGATCGCGGGCCGCATCCCCGCGAAGATCGGGAACTTCCCGATCCACGACCCCGACGGCGACTTCTTCGGGTTCGCCGTGTCGGGGTACGGGCTCATGTGGAACACGCGGTACCTGGCCGCGCACAAGCTCGTCCCGCCCCGGGAGTGGACGGACCTGGCGCGGCCCGAGTACCACGGCCACCTCGTCATCAGCGCGCCGAGCCGGAGCGGGACGACGCACCTCACGGTGGAGGTGATCCTCCAGGCGTACGGGTGGGGAAAGGGCTGGGAGCTGCTCCTGGCCTCGGGTGGGAACATGGGGACGGTCACCGAGCGCTCCTTCGGGGTGCCGGAGGCGGTCATCTCGGGGCAGTACGGCATCGGCGTGGTCATCGACTTCTTCGGCCTGTCGGCTATCGCCTCGGGGCATCCCATCGACTTCGCCTACCCGTCGCAGACCTCCGTCGTCCCTGCCGGCGTCGCCATCGTCAAGGGGGCGCCCAACCTCGACAACGCGCGCGCGTTCGTGGAGTACCTCCTGTCCGACGACGGGCAGATGCTCCTGTTCTCGCCGGAGATCGGGCGGCTGCCGGTGGTGCCGGACCTCTACGCGAAGGGCCCCAAGGCGTACCCGAACCCGTTCGCCATGAAGCTGGGCGGCGTCACCTTCGACTCGAAGCTCTCGTCGGCCCGGCGGAACGTGGTCAACGCGCTGTTCGACCAGATCATCACGTTCCGGCACGCCGAGCTGAAGGCGGCATGGGGCGCCATCCACGCCGGGGAGGCGGCCCTCGCGAAGGCGAAGGCGGCCGGCAAGGCGGGCGGGCCGGCCGAGGAGCGACTGCGCGAGGCACGGGCGCTCGCTGGCCGGGTGCCGATCGACGCGAAGCGGGCAGGGGACAAGGACGTCAGCGCGGCGTTCAAGGACAAGCCGGACCTGAAGGCGAAGCTGGAGACGGAGTGGGACGTCGCGGCAAAGACGAACTACTCGAGGGCGCGCGAGCTGGCCGAGCAGGCGCTGGCGCTGCTGAAGTAGCCCCACGCCGTCCGACGCGTCCGATCCGTCGCCCGGCGCTCGCGGGGTCCCCACGCCGCGCCGCGTGAGCCGCCCCGCCACCGCTGCCGCGGCCCCGGGTGGGGCGCTCCGCGCGCGCCTCGACCCGGGCCTGACGGCCCTCGGCCTCGTCATCCTCGGGCTGCTCGGCGCCTTCATCGTCTACCCGCTCCTCCAGGTCCTCTGGGTCGCGGTCGCGGCGGACGGGCGACCCACCACCGCGCACGTGGTGGCGTTCCTGCGGCGACCGCTCTTCCGCGAGGCGCTGGTCAACTCGCTCGTCTCGGGCGTCGCGGCGGTCGCGGGCGGGAGCGTGATCGCCCTCCCGCTGGCGGTCCTGACCACCCGCTACGCGTTTCCCGGGCGGGGGCTCGTCCAGACCCTCGCGGTGCTCCCCCTGGTCATCCCGCCGTTCGTGGGCGCCGTCGCCTTCCAGCAGATCCTGGGCCGCAGCGGGGTGGTGAACCTGTTCCTGCTGGAGACCCTCGGGGTGTCGGTGCCCTTCATGGAAGGGCTGCCCGGCGTGATCCTCGTCCAGACCCTGCACTACTTCCCGTTCATCTACCTCAACACGGCCGCGGCGCTCGCGGGCCTCGACCCGTCCCTCGAGGAGGCGGCCCAGAACCTCGGCAGCCACGGGCCTCGGCTCTTCGCGCGCGTGCTCCTGCCGCTCGCCCTGCCGGGGTACGCGGCGGGCGCGCTCCTCTGCTTCATCCGGGTGATCGACGACCTCGGCACGCCGCTCCTGCTGAACTACACGAAGCTCCTCGCGCCCCAGGCGTATCTCCGGGTGACCACGGCCGGGCTCAACGACGTGGACGGCTACGTGATCTGCCTCATCCTGGTGACGCTCTCGTTGCTGGCGCTGTGGGGCGCGAAGTCCGGGCTGCGGCTCGCCGAGTACACACAGCAGGCGCGCGGTCCCGAATTCGAGCCGCGGCGGCTCCGGGGCGCGGGACGCGTGGCGGCGTGGGCGGTCTCGGGGGGCCTCCTGGGCGTGGCGCTGCTCCCGCACGTCGGGATCCTGGTGCTCTCCTTCGCCCAGGTCTGGTCGTTCTCGTACCTGCCGACCCGCTGGACGCTGGGCGGGTACGAGGAGATCCTGTTCCGGGCGCCCCACTTCGTGTGGAACACGCTCCGCTACGCGGTGCTGGCCGCGGCCCTCGACGTGGTCCTGGGCGCGGCGATCGCCTGGCTGCTCCTCCGGGGCCGCACGCCCGCGGGGCACGGGGTCCCGGGCGTGGGCGCGCTGGACGCCATCGCCACCCTGCCGCTCGCGATCCCGGGCGTCGTGCTCGCCATCGGGTACCTGCGGGTCTTCCACGGGTGGGACGTCCCGGGGCTCGGCCAGCCGCTCACGGCGTCCTGGCTGATCCTCGTGATCGCCTACGCGATGCGGCGGCTGCCCTACACCGTCCGGGCCGCGTACGCTGCGCTCCAGCAGCTCCACGTCTCGCTGGAGGAGGCGGCGGAGAACCTGGGCGCCACGCGCCTCCGCACCTTCCGTCGCGTGACGCTGCCGCTGATCGCGCGGGGCCTCGTCGCCGGCGGCCTCATCGCCTTCATCACCTCGGCGGTGGAGCTGTCCTCGACGATCCTGCTGGTCCCGCGCATCGAGCTGGGGCCGATCGCCTACGGGATCTACATCTACATGCAGTCGGCGGTCGGCCGCGGCCCGGGCGCCGCCCTCGGTGTGGTGGCGATCCTCCTGGTCGCGGTGGGCACTGCGCTGACGAACGTCGTGGCCCGACGGACCCTCGGCGCCGCGTTCCGGATGTAGCGGGCGGCCGTGGCCCAGGCGGCGGAGGTCCGGCTCGAGGGCGTCGGCAAGCGCTACGGCACGCTCTGGGCGGTCAGCGACGTCACGCTCCACGTCGGTCGCGGCGAGTTCTACACGCTGCTGGGGCCGTCCGGCTGCGGGAAGACCACGCTGCTCCGGATGATCGCCGGCTTCGTGCGGCCGGACACGGGGGCGATCTGGCTCGACGGGGCGCGGCTCGACCCCGTCCCGCCCTGGCGGCGCCAGGTCGGCCTGGTCTTCCAGAACTACGCACTCTGGCCCCATCTCTCCGTGTTCGAGAACGTCGCCTTCGGCCTCCGGGAGCAGCGCGTGCGCGGCGACGTCCTGCGCGAGCGCGTCCGCGCCGCGCTGCGGCAGGTCGGGCTCGAGGGCTTCGAGCGGCGGCGCCCGTCCCAGCTCTCGGGGGGCCAGCAGCAGCGGGTGGCGCTGGCGCGGACCCTGGTCGTCCAGCCCCGGGTGCTCCTCCTGGACGAGCCCCTGTCGAACCTGGACGCCCAGCTCCGGGCGCAGATGCGGACGGAGCTGGCCCGGCTCCAGCGGGAGGCGGGGATCACCACCATCTACGTGACCCACGATCAGGCCGAGGCGCTGTCGCTGTCCACGCGCATCGCCCTCCTCTCGGCCGGGGCCGTGGTGCAGGAAGGGACGGCCTGGGAGGTCTACCACCACCCCCGGAACCGCTTCGCCGCCGAATTCATCGGGGCCGCGAACATCCTCGAGGGCGTCGTCGCGGAGGTGCGCGCGGGCGAGGCGCGCGTGGATCTCGGCGGGGGCATCGCCGTTCGGGCGGCGGTCCCCGCCGTGGGGGCCGCCCCCGCGGCGGGGAGCCGGGCGGTCGTGTGCGTCCGGCCGGAGGCGATCCGGGTAGTCACGGGCGGCGCCGGGGGGGCCGCGGCCGGGGCCAATGCCCTCGCCGGCCGCGTGGGCGCGGCGACCTTCGAGGGCGGTCGCGTCCGCTACGAGGTCGAGCTGAATCGCGGGCTGCTTGTGCGGGCTGACGCGCCCGCGGCGCCGGGCGACGCGCCGGCGGCGCCCGGCACGACGGTGACGGTGGCGTTCGAGCCCCGGGACGCCCGGTTCCTCGGGGAGTAGGCCCGTGGCACGCGTGGTGCGGGCGACCTGCGGCGCGGCGCCGCGACTCCTGACGTCGGCCCTGGCCCTGCTTCTCGCCGGCGGCACCGCCACGGCCGGGAGCGCTCGATCCGTCTCCCTCGTCGAGCCGGGTCCCTTCGGGCCGACCGAGGTCAGGCTCGAGGACGGCCGCCACGTGGCCGTACCCGCGGCGACTCACGCCTTCTATCGGATGCTCACCCAGGAGGGGCGGATCCACGGCAGGAACGCGGAGCCGCCGTCGGAGTCGGAGATCAGGGAGGGGATCCTCCTGAGGCGGCGGCACGAACCCGCGTGGACCGCGCGCTTCGGCGATCGCCCGCGGACTCCCGAGTCGGCCTATGCCTTCCCCGTGGAAGGGGGGAGCCTGCCCGAGCACTCGGGCTATCGCCCGGGGCATCGGGCGGAGGACATCTTCGCTCCGCCCGGGAAGCGCGTCTTCGCCCCCGCCACGATGCTGATCGTCCACGTCGGCTACCTCTCGAAGACCGCCGGCGAGGCCGTGGTGGGCTTCATCGCGCCCGGGCCCGGGCAGCCGAGGGCGCGCTACGTCGTCCTCGTCCACCTCGACCCGGCGCCGGCCAGAGCGCGGGTCGGGGAGACGGTCGAGGCGGGCCGCGTCGTCGGCAGGATCACGAGGGGCGACGACGAAGCGATCGCGGGGAACGCGCTCGGCCGGCCGCCCCATCTCCACTTCGTCGTCCGCGAGGAGCGTCCGGACGGACGGCTCGAAGGCATCCCGGTCTGGGAGCTTCTGCGGCGCGCGCGCCAGAGGAGGGAGTGATGCGCGGGAAACGGATCAAGGAGAAGCTCCGGGCCGGCCGGCCCGTGTTCACCGTGGGGCTCCGGTTCCACGCGCCGCGGCTCGTCGAGATGCTCGCGCGGAGCGGCGCGGACCAGATCTTCCTCGACGCCGAGCACGGCCCGCTGTCGGAGCGCGAGTGCGAGGAGATGATCCGGGCCGCCGACCTCTACGACCTGCCGGTGTCGATCCGGGTGCCGGTCAACGCGCCCCACGTGATCCTCCGGTACCTCGACATCGGCACCTCGACGATCGTCGTCCCGCACGTGGCGGCTCGCGAGGACGCGCGGCGGGCTGTCCGCGCGGTCAAGTACCCGCCCGCAGGGGAGCGGAGCTTCGCCCCGGGGCGTGGGGGCGAGCTCCTCGGGCTCGCGCCGGCGGAGTACGTGCGGCGGGCGAACGAGGAGACCGTCGTGGTCGCGCTGTTCGAGGACGTGACCGGGCTCCACGAGATCGAGGCGATCTGCGCCACGCCGGGGATCGACGCGCTGGCCGTCGGCGCCTACGACCTCGCCGCCTCGATGGGCCACCCGGGGGAGCCTTGGCACGCCGAGGTCCAGGCGGTCGTGGACCGGATCCGGGAGACCTGCCGCGCGGCCCGGATGCCGTTCGGCACCGTCCCACGCGATCGGGCCGACCTCTGGCGTCAGATCGAGCGGGGCTGCCAGCTCATCAGCCTGAGCCCCCTCGAGTGGGGCATCCAGGTCGCCCGGGAGACGCTGGAGGAGCTCTCGAAGCTCAGGCCCGCCGGGGCCTGAGGCGTTTCAGCCCAGGCAGACCTCGAGCGGGGCGGCGGCCTGGCCGACGGCCTCGGCGACGCGCGGGTGGACGATCTTCCCGCCGCAGACGTTGACCCCCTTCGCGAGCGCGGGGTTCGCCCGGACGGCGGCCGCCACGCCCTTCGAAGCCAGCTCCAGGGCGTAGGGGACCGTCGCGTTGGTCAGGGCGAAGGTGGAGGTGCGCGGGACCAGCGCCGGCATGTTGGCCACGCCGTAGTGGAGGACCCCGTGCACGCGGTACACCGGCTCGAGGAGCGTCGTCGGCCGGATCGTCGCGATGCACCCCCCCTGATCCACCGCGACGTCCACGACGACGGCGCCCTCCTTCATCCGGGCCACCATCGCCTCCGTCACGAGGACGGGCGCCCGGGCGCCGGCGATGAGCACGCCGCCGACGAGGAGGTCGGCCCGCTGGACGACCTGCTCGATGTTGTAGCTGTTCGAGACGAGCGTGACGACCTGGCCGCGGAAGAGGTCGTCCACGTAGCGGAGGCGGTCCAGGTTCACGTCGAGGATCGACACGTCCGCGCCCAGCCCGACCGCCGTCTTCGCGGCGTTCAGCCCGACCGTGCCCGCGCCCAGGATCACGACGTTGCCCGGCGGGACGCCCGGGATGCCGGAGAGCAGGATCCCGCGGCCGCCGTGCGCGCGCCCCAGATAGAACGCGCCTTCCTGGACCGCCAGGCGCCCCGCGATCTCGCTCATCGGCGTGAGCAGGGGGAGACTCCCGTCCGCGCGCTCCACGGTCTCGTAGGCGATCGCGACGACGTTCGTCCGCTGGAGCACGGTGACGAGCTCGGGAACCGCGGCGAGGTGGAGATAGGTGAAGAGGATCTGGCCCGCGCGGAGCCGGTCGTACTCGTCCGGCACCGGCTCCTTGACCTTCAGCACGAGCTCCGCCTGCGCCCAGACCTCCTCCACGCCGACGAGGGCGGCCCCGACGCCGGCGTAGTGCTCGTCCCGGATGCCGCTCCCGCTGCCCGCCCCCCGCTCGACCAGGACCCGGTGCCCCGCCTCCCGGAAGGCGCGCACGCCGGCGCGCGTGAGGGCGACCCGCTGCTCACCCGGTTTGATCTCGCGTGGGACCCCGACGATCACGGCCGCGCCGCCTTGACCGCCCCGTCACCTTCCGGTAGCGTAGGGCCGTCGGGCCCGTAGCGGCCCGGCCTCGAGGGACGGGCAACCCCAGGGAGGAGGCATATGGCATCGGGCGTCACGGCTCGGCTCCTGCACGTCGATCTTACGACGCGTGAGACCCGCGTTGAAGAGCTTCCAGAGACGGTGGTCAGGAAGCACCTGGGAGGGGGGGCGCTGGCCTGCTACCTCCTGCTCCGCGACCTCCCGCCGGGGGTGGACCCGCTGGGGCCCGAGAACATCCTCGTCTTCACGACGAGCGTGATCAACGGGCTCTCCCTGTCGGGGACCAACCGGTACACGGCCGCGGCGAAGTCGCCGCTGACCGAGGCGTACGGGGAGTCGGAGGCGGGCGGCTGGTGGGGCCCCGAGCTGCGCGCCGCCGGCTACGACGGGCTCGCGATCCGCGGCCGGGCGGAGTCCCCCGTCTACCTCTGGATCAAGGACGGGCAGGTGGAGTTCCGGGACGCGCGCCCGTACTGGGGGCAGCTCTCGGGCGAGGTGCAGGACGGGCTCCAGCAGGAGCTGGGGGACAAGCGGATCCGCGTGCTGCAGACCGGCCTCGCCGGGGAGCGCGGCGTGCGCTTCGCCGCGATCGTCAACCAGCTCAAGCACTTCCACGGGCGCTGCGGGCTCGGCGCGGTGATGGGCGCCAAGCAGCTCAAGGCGATCGTCGTGCGGGGGGCGAAGCCGCCCGCTGCCATGGACAAGGACGGCGCGCGGGGGGCGCTGACCTGGTTCCGCGAGCACTACGACCGCTCGAAGGACCGCTTCCACGTGCTCGGCACGGCCAGCGCCGTGCTGGCGCTCGAGGCGGGCGGGATCCTGCCGACGCGGAACTTCCGCGACGGCTCGTTCGAGCACGCGAAGGCCATCAGCGGCCAGACGATGGCGGAGACGATCCTCGTGAACCGCGGCACCTGCTTCGCGTGTGCCGTCGCCTGCAAGCGCGAGGTGGCGGTCCCCGAGGACGGGGTCACGCCGAAGTACGGCGGCCCCGAGTACGAGACGCTGGCGGCGAGCGGGTCCCTCTGCGGGGTCGGCGACCTGCGGGCGCTGGCCCGGGTGAACCAGCTCCTCGCGCAGTACGTCCTCGACTCCATCTCGACCGGGGTGACGATCGCGTTCGCGATGGAGTGCTACGAGCACGGCATCATCACGAAGGCCGACACCGGCGGGATCGAGCTCACCTGGGGGAACGCCGAGGCCGTCGAGCAGATGGTCCACCTGATCGGCCGGCGCGAGGGGATCGGCCGGCTCCTCGGCGAGGGCGTCAAGCGCGCCGCCGCTCAGCTCGGGCGGGGCGCCGAGCGCTTCGCCCTCCACGTCAAGGGGCAGGAGCTGCCCATGCACGACCCGCGGGGGAAGAAGGCGCTCTCGCTCGCCTATGCCATCTCCCCGACCGGCGCCGACCACATGGAGGCGCCGCACGACCCCCTCTACGAGGGCTTCCACCCCCAGGGCCATCCGCTCGGGCCGCTCGGGCTCATCGAGCCGGTCAAGATGCTCGACTTTGGGCCGAAGAAGGTGCGGGCGTTCTTCCTCTGCCAGCAGGTCTGGAGCCTCTACAACTCGGTCGGGATGTGCGACTTCGTCGGCACCCCGCTGAACGCGCTCGAGCTGGAGAAGCTCGTGGGCTACGTCAACAGCGTCACCGGCTGGAACATGAGCCTCTTCGAGATGCTCAAGATCGGCGAGCGGGGGAACACGCTGATGCGCGTGTTCAACTGCCGCGAGGGGTTCACGCCGGCCGACGACGTCCTCCCGCAGCGGATGCACGAGGGGATCGGCAACGGCGCGCTGAAGGGCGAGCGCGTGGACCCGGACCAGTTCGTCGCGGCGCGGCGCCTCTACTACGAGATGGCCGGCTGGGACCCCGACACGGGCCGGCCGACGGCCGCGAAGCTGGCCGAGCTGGCGGTGGACGAGGCGGCGATCCGCACCGCCTGAGACCGATCGCGTCCTGAGCGGGTAGGCCTGCCATGGCGAAGACGCTCCTCGACAAGGTGTGGGAGGCCCACACCGTCCGCGCGCTCCCGTCGGGGCAGACGCAGCTCCTGATCGGACTCCACCTCATCCACGAGGTGACGAGCCCGCAGGCCTTCCAGATGCTGCGCGAGATGGGCCTGCGGGTGCGCATGCCGGCGCGCACCTTCGCCACGGTGGACCACATCGTCCCGACCGCCTCCCAGCAGCGCCCCTTCGGCGACGCCGTGGCGGAGGAGATGACGGTCCACCTGGTCCGGGGCTGCCAGGAGTTCGGGATCCCGCTCTTCGACCTCGACAGCGGCCGCCAGGGGATCGTCCACGTCATCGGCCCCGAGCTCGGGCTCACGCAGCCGGGGATGACGATTGCCTGCGGCGACAGCCACACCTCGACCCACGGCGCCGTCGGCGCCATCGCCTTCGGGATCGGGACGACCCAGGTGCGTGACGTCCTTGCAACCCAGTGCCTCCTGATGGCGAAACCGAAGCTCCGCCAGATCCGGGTCGAGGGGAAGCTCACCCGCGGCGTCTACGCGAAGGACGTCATCCTGGCGATCATCCAGCGGCTCGGCGTCAAGGGCGGCGTCGGGTACGCGTACGAGTACGCCGGCTCGACGCTCGAGGCGATGACGATGGAGGAGCGCCTCACGGTCTGCAACATGTCCATCGAGGGCGGGGCGCGGTGCGGCTACGTCAACCCGGACCAGACCACGGTCGACTACCTCCGCGGCCGGCCGTACGCGCCCCAGGGCACGGCGTTCGACCGGGCGGTCGTCTGGTGGCGGAGCATGGCGACGGACCTGGACGCGCGCTTCGACGACGTGGTCCGGCTCGAGGCCGACCGGATCCAGCCGGTCGTGACGTGGGGGATCAACCCGGGACAGTCGGTCGGGGTGGAGGAGCGCATCCCCGAGCCCGCGTCGGCCCCGGAGTCCGAGCGGGCGACCTGGCGCGAGGCGCTCGGCTTCATGGACTTCAAGGCCGGCCAGGCGATCGCGGGGACGAAAATCGACGTCGCCTTCATCGGCTCGTGCACGAACGCGCGCCTCTCCGATCTCCGGGCGGCGGCGGAGGTCGCGCGGGGGCGGCAGGTGGCGAAGGGCGTCCGGGCCCTCGTGGTCCCGGGCTCCCAGGCCGTGGCGAAGGCGGCGGAGGCCGAGGGCCTGCACGAGATCTTCCGGGCGGCGGGGTTCGAGTGGCGGAAGGCCGGCTGCTCGATGTGCCTCGGGATGAACGAGGACAAGCTCCGCGGGCGGGAGGTCTGCGCCTCGTCGTCGAACCGGAACTTCATCGGCCGGCAGGGGAGCCCGACGGGGCGGACGCTCCTGATGAGCCCGGCGATGGTGGCGGCGGCGGCGATCGCGGGGGCGGTCGCCGACGTGCGGGCGATGCTGCGGTGAGCACACCCAGCGCGCGCACCCGCATCGCCGGGCGGGGGATCCCGCTGGCCGGGAACGACATCGACACCGACCGGATCATCCCCGCCCGCTTCCTCAAGGCCGTCACCTTCGAGGGGCTCGGCGAGCACGTCTTCGAGGACGCCCGCAAGCAGGAGCCGGAGCACCCGTTCAACCAGGCGGCGTTCCAGGGCGCCTCGATCCTCGTCTGCGGCCTGAACTTCGGCTGCGGCTCCTCGCGCGAGCACGCCCCGCAGGCCCTCCGGCGCTGGGGCATTCGCGGGGTCGTCGGGGGATCCTTCGCCGAGATCTTCTTCGGCAACTGCACGGCGCTCGGCATCCCCTGCGTCACGGCCGACATGGCCGACATCGAGTGGCTGCAGCGGGCCGTTGCGCGTGAGCCCCGGCGCGAGGTCCTGCTGGACCTCGAGCGGAAGGAAGCGCGCTTCGCGGACCGGGTGATTCCGATCCGCATCCCGGACGGGGTCCGGGGTCAGCTCCTCACCGGGACCTGGAACGCGACCGGCGTGCTTCTCGAGGTCGGCGAGGCGATCGAGGCGGTCGCCCGGCGCCTCCCCTACATCGCCGGTTACTGAGCGCGCCTTCCCGGGCGGCGAACTCGCTCAGCCCGCTGCCGCCCGCGTCAGCGTGTCGCCGCTCCGCGAGAGACCGGGGTCGGCCCGCGCGAGGTCGTCCCGGCCACCGGGGGACCCAGCACGGCCGCCGCCACCAGGAGCACGATCCAGAGGTCCTTCTTGGTGCGGTGGACGATCTCTCCTCCTCGGGCATCCCCGCGACCGGTCGCGGCCGGATGAAGATCTCGAACGGCGCGGGCGCTCACCCCGGGATGTCCTCGCGCCCGTAGTACCAGGCCGTCACGGCCCAGCGCGGCGCCGCCGCCGCGAGCACCTCGTGCTCGATGCGGTCGGAGCGGAACACGACCAGGCGGTCGAGCACCGGTTCGACGTCGCGCGGGCCGTCGGGCAGGTAAAGCCGCAGCAGCCCGCCGTGCTCCGGGCGCCAGCCGGCGTTCAGGTAGTAGGTGGCAGTGAGCCGCCGGTTCGGGCCACCCGGGAACGCGTCGAGGTGCCGGGCGTACCGCGCGTCGGGCGCGTAACAGGCGAGCTGGACGTCGAAGCGGACGAGGCCGAGGTAGGCGTCGCGATTCAGGCCGAGACGGAGCGCCTCGAAGCGCTCGCACAGCGGGCGCAGGCCAGCCGGCGCGTCCGCGGGCGCGAGCCACGCGATCGCGTCGCCGCGCGTGGCGGGATCGCGCCGGTAACCGCCGCCGCGCCTCACCCCGGCGGGGCGGAGCTCTCCGGCGCTGGCGAGCGCGCGGGCGGCCGCGCAGACCCCCTCGGCCGCAGCGGGCCCCAGGAAGCCGTCGCGCAGGAAGAAGCCGCGCTCCCCCAGCGCCCGGATCTCCGCGTCGTCGAGGTCGATCATCGCCCGTGCTCCATTATGGAGCGTCTTGACGGCGCCGGAGCCGCGGTGTATATACATCGCGTGATCCGCACCCAGCTGTACCTGGACGAGCAGATTCACTCGCGCCTGCGGGATCTCGCGCGAAAGCAGGGACGGACGATCTCCGAGCTGGTCCGCGACGCCCTGGCGAGGACCTACGGGACGACCGGCCCCAACGAGCTCCTAGCGTCCCTGCGCGCCGTCTCGGGCTTATGGAAAGATCGAGAGGACATCGGCGACACCCGAGAGTACGTGAGGCGCCTGCGTCGGGATACGCGCCGCATGCGGCGCCTCAGCCGGTAGCGGGCGTCCTCCTCGACACCGACGTCATCATCGAGGTCTTGCGCGGCCGCCGCGCTGTCCCCGAGAGTCTCGCGGCGCTCGAGTCGGCGGGCGTGCGCACGTACACCTGCGCCGTTTCCTGGGCGGAGGTCTACGCGGGGATCCGGCCCGGGGAGGAGGTCCTCACCGAAGCGTTCCTCGGGCGCCGCGCCGAGGTCGTCATCGACGCCACCGCCGGCAGGCGGGCGGGGCAATACCTGGCGCGATACTCCAGGACCCACGGCGTCGAGATCGCCGATGCGCTCGTCGCGGCCGCGGCGACCACCGCGGGACTCTCCCTGTGGACGCTCAACCGCCGGCACTACCCGATGCCCGACATCCAGTTCCACGGGCCGGGCCCCTAGCCGCCTCGGCAAATCCTGGGCACACGACAGCCTCGCGGGGCCGGGCGCTCACCGGGCGAGGCGCGCCCGCGTGGCCTCGACCTGGGCGATGTGCTCGAGGTCGTGCTCGGCCAGGTAACGGGCATAGCCGGGCCGGCCGAGCGCCCGCGGACCACCGTGCCCCGCGGGCGCTCGCGGCGCCGACCTATGCCCGCTCGACGATGTAGAGGTGGGAGAGCATGTCCACGTAGATGTTGCCCCACACCACGAGTTCGCCGGCCCTGTTCTTCTCGATGCCGCGCACCTTCGGCTTCGCGGCCGCGTAGCGCACGACCCACGCCACCGGGACGTAGCCGACGTCGCTCTGCATGATCTCCTCGGCCTTCAGGTAGTGCTCGAGGCGCTTCTTGACATCCCGCGTGTCGCGGCCGGCCTCGAGCTCCTTGTCGAAGGCCTCGTTCGACCACGCCTGGCGCTTGCCGGTCGTCCGCTTCGAGTAGAACGTGTCGAAGTACTCGTTGTGAGGATCCGGGTAATCCATGAACCAGCGGATCCAGACGAGCTGGAGGTCCTGCTTCCACAGCCGCTCGCGGAACACGCGCGGCTCCAGCACCTCGAGCTCGGTCTTCATGTTGAGGTTCTCGAGCAGCACGGCCTGGACCGCCTCGGCCATGGGCTTGGACTGGAGCGCTTCGTCCCGCATGGACAGGACGATCTTCGGCCAGCTTTTGCCGCCCTCGTAGGGCGTGCCCCTGAGCATCGACATCGCGAGCTTCGCGTCGAACTTCTGGAGCTCCCTGGTCTTCTTGTCGTCGATGAACCCGGGAAAGCCAGGCGGGATCATGCAATGCGCCGGGATCGAGAAGCCCTGGGCGACTTTGGCCACGGCCTCCCGGTCCACGGCGTGGGCCACCGCCTGCCGGACCTTCAGGTTGTCGAACGGCGGCTTGGTCACCTGGGGCGTGAGGTACCAGGTACCGGGGAACGGGTAACGGAAGACCTCCTTGGAGGTCTTCGGGTCACCCTGGAGGCGCCTGAGGTCGGCGGCCTGGAGGGCCGTCATGTCGAGCTCGTTGTTCTCGTAGGGCAGGGCGCCGGACTGCACCGGGATGATCGGGATGATCACCCGCTCGAGCGTCACGTTCTTGGCGTCGAAGAAGCGCGGGTTCTTCCGGAGGACGATCTGCTTGTTGTGCTCCCACGCCTCGAGGACGAACGGACCGTTCGAGACGAGGTTACCGGCCTCGGTCCACTTGTCCCCGTGCTTCTCGATCGACGGGCGGTGGCCCGGAAGGGCGGCGAGGTACGCGGCGAGGACCGGGAAGTAACCCCGCGGGCCCTCCAGCGTCACCTCGAGCGTCCAGTCGTCCTTCGCGCGGACGCCCACCTGTGAGGCGTCCGTGAGCTGCCCCTTGTTGAACGCCTCGCCGTTCTTGATGTCGTAGAGGAACGCGGCGTAGGGCGCCTTCGAGGCGGGGTCGAGCTGGCGCTTCCAGGAGTACTCGAAGTCCCGGGCCCCGCACGGGCTGTTGTCGGACCAGCGGGAGTCCTTCCGGATCTGGAAGGTCCACACCGAGCCGTCCTGGTTGGAGGTGACTTTGCTGGCGACATAGGGAACCGCCAGGAAGTCGGCGTTGAACTCCATCAGGCCCGCCCACAGGTCCGGCACGCCCCCGCAGTAGAGGTCCTTGTTGAAGTCGTGGCTCGCCGGGTCGTTCTGGAACCAGCCCCCGCCGCCCAGCCGGATGACCTGCTCCCTGGCGAGCTTCTCGCCCGGCGCGAGCTTGGGAGCTGCCGAGGCGCGGCGCGCGTTGAAGCCGGCCGCGCCGAGTGTGGCGAGCCCGGCGGCGACCCGGAGGAAGTCGCGCCGGTCGAGGCCGACCGCACCGAGGCGCTCGGCGAGCAGCTCCATCTGTCTGTCGGAGATGTGAGGGCGCTTCATGTCATGCCTCCTTCCGTTTGGCGTGAGTCTCACTTGAGCTTGGGGTCCAGCGCGTCCCGCACGCCGTCCCCAAGAAACGTGAACGACAGCATCGTCACCGCGATCGCGATGGACGGGAAGACGCAGAGGTGCCAGTACGTCCGGAGGTATTGCTGGCCCTCGCCCACCATCTGCCCCCAGGACGGGGTCGGCGGGTTGATTCCCACGCCGATGAACGAGAGCGCCGCCTCCGTGAAGATCGCCTGCGGGATCCCGAACGTCACCGCCACGATGATCGGGGTCAGCGCGTTCGGCAGGACGTGGCGGACCAGGACGCGACCGAACCCGCCGCCGAGCGCCCGCGCGCCCTCGACGAACTCCTTCTCCTTCAGGGCCAGGACCTGGGCGCGCGTCTGCCGGGCGATGCCCACCCAGCCCGTCAACCCGATGGCAATGAAGATGTTCATGAGCCCGGCACCGAGCATCGACATGACCAGGATCACGAAGAGGAGGTTCGGGAAGGCGTACATGACGTCCACGAGCCGCATCAGGACGAGGTCGGTGCGGCCGCCGAGGTAGCCCGAGAGCGCGCCGATCGGCACGCCCAGCAGGACCACGATGACCTGCGCGCCGAGGCCCACGATCATCGAGATCCGCGCCCCGTAGATCATCCGCGAGAGCATGTCGCGGCCGAGCTGGTCGGTGCCGAAGGGATAGTCGCGCGAGGGTGCCTCGTTGAGGCGGCCGAAGTTCGTCTTGGTGTACGAGTAGGGGGCGATGGCGTCGGCGAGGACCGCGAGGAGGATGAGGCCGATGACGACCGTGCCGCCGACGACGGCGAGGCGGTTCCGGAGGAGGCGCCTGAAGGCGTCCCGCCAGAGGCTCGATGATCGAATCTCGCCGACGCGCGCGAGGGCCGGGACGGCGATCGCGCCGGCGCGGAGGTCAGTACCTGATGCGGGGGTCGAGAGCGCCATAGATCAGGTCCACGACCAGGTTCATGACGGCCAGGAACGCGCCGTAGGTCAGCACGACGGCCATGATCATCGGGTAATCGCGACCCGTCATCGAGAGCACGAAGAAGCGTCCCATCCCCGGGACGCGGAAGATGGCCTCCACGAAGAACGAGCCTGTCCCGATGGCGGCGAAGAGCGGCCCGAGGAGCGTCACGACCGGGATGAGGGCGTTCTTCAGCGCGTGCTTGAAGATGACCGGGGCCTCCGCCAGCCCCTTCGAGCGGGCCGTCAGCGTGTAGTCGGCCCGGATGACGTCGAGCATGCTCGCCCGGGTGTAGCGCGCGATGATGCCCATCGGCCCGAGCGCGAGGGTCAGCGTCGGAAGCACCCAGTTCCGCGGCGAGTCCCACCCGCCCGTCGGGAAGAGCGGCAGGACGAACGAGAAGAGGATGATGGCGAACACCGCCATGACGAAGTTCGGCACGGCGACGCCGAAGGTCGCGAGGCTCACCGAGACGTAGTCCCACGCGCGGTTCTGGTGCACGGCGGCGAGGATCCCCAGCGTGAGGCCCCCCGTCACCGCGACGACGAACGCCATCGAGCCGAGGAGGAGGGACACGGGGAACGTCTGGAGGATGATCTCGCTGACCGTCCGGGTCTTGTAGACGAACGACATCCCGAAGTCGCCGCGGAGCGCCTTGCCGACGAAGATGAGGAACTGCTGATGGAGCGGCTTGTCGAGGCCGTACGCCTTGGCGAGGTTTCGCTGCACGTCCGGCGGCAGGGGATTGGCGCCCTCCGCCACGGGGTCGAGCGGGCTCCCCGGCGTGGCGTGCATGACCAGGAAGGTCACGAGCGCCATCGCCAGGAGGGTCGGGACGAGCCACAGAGCGCGCGCGGCCGCGTACTGGAACAAGTCAATCCCCGGGTGCCCCTACTATCGTTAAACGGGCCTCGGGGGTCAAGACCGCCCTCACGGCCTCGCGCCCGGTGCGGTCCGGCCCGTGGGTCAGGCCTGCTCCAACCACGAAGCGGCTAGGGATGGATCACCTGCAGTCCCAGGACCTGCTCGAAGTGGTCGAAGTCGCGGTCGTTATGGAGCAGCGCGTGACCGTTGAGCAGGCAGAAGGTGGCGATCAGCCCGTCGATCGTCGCTCGCACCGTTCGACCTCGAGCTCGCAGGGCCCGGTAGCTCCGTGCGGTCGCCACGGCCAGCTCGACTCCCCCGGTGGGGAACACTTCGAGCTTGAGGAGTTCGTTCTCGACCTCGGAGGACCGTGCCTCGCCTCGAATGCCTTGCAGGACCTCGCACAGGATGAGGTCGGTGATCCCGAGGCGGCGGCGCTCCACCTCGCGATGGAGCCAGTCCGTTTCCCGGGTCGGTTTTCCGTTCAGGTAGTCGACCCAGACGGTCGTGTCGACGATGAGCACGCCGCGACGCTACCCGATGCGGCTGGCGCGCATCCGCTCCAGGTTCCCCTTCCAGGCGACCCTGCCGCGGAGCCGCCGGACGCCCGTCTGGGCCTTGACCTGGATGAGCAAGCGGAGCCCTGCCTCGACGACGGCCCGCTTCGTGTCCAGCCCGCTCGCCTTCATGGCGTCCCGCATCAACCGGTCGTCGATCACGATGTTGGTGCGCATGCGACCTCCCCGTCTCCGGATGTGTATAGACTAGCACTCTGATGTGTATTCGTCCATGTCGGCGGCAGGCATGTGGTGGCGATGCGCCGTGCTGCGCCCATGCTTGGAGCGGTTCCTGACCGGACCTGCCGGCGGACCCTTGCCTTGACCACGTCGCGCCCCGGGCTAGGCTGGCCCACTCTCAGACCGCAGCGGCTGCAGGCCCGTGTGCTCCTCACGTTCACCGAAGGAGGTCGATCATGCCGCACTACCTGAGCGACGACGAGTTGAGGCGAGTGGCCCCCGCGGAGCTCGCGACCTTCAAGGGGCCGGTCCCGACCCAGATCGTCTCGAACGGCGAGTTCAACCCGCCGCCCCAGACCCGCGAGCAGCGAATGCTTGAGTGAAACGCTCGACTTGTCAATCCCCGGGCGTATGCAATCGGATACACCCGGGGTCGCAGCATGGGACTGTGACTGGAATCCTCGCGTGGTGTGTCCGACCCACGAGCCGTTCGGTCTCCTTCTCGTTTCGCCGAGCGTGCGGGCGGTGCCGCTCACGCATCGGAAGCTCCGTCGGCCCCCCAGCTTGCGCGCCGCGGTCGGGTGTGGTAGCCGTGTCGGGAGCGATCCGCCCCGCTCCAGGTACACCGTTGAAGGTCACGCTCCTCGGGACCGGCTGTCCGCCACCGAACCCGCGGCGCCGCGGGCCGGCGACGTTGTGTGCCCATGACGCGGCGCGGGTCCTCGTGGACGCGGGCTCGGGGGTGGCGGCGCGGCTGGCCGAGGCCGGGGTCCGCGCGGTGGACCTCGAGCGGGCGTTCCTGACCCACCTCCATTCCGATCATGTCGTCGATCTCGGGCATCTCGTCCTCAGCCGCTGGATCATCGGCCAGAACCGCCCGCTCGAGGTCTATGGCCCGGCCGGCACGCGCGCCCACGTCGAGAGGGTCCTCGCGCTCTGGGAGTGGGACGTCGAGGTCCGGCGGTCCCACATGCACGACCGCGAGCCGCCCCGGGTCGAAGTCACGGAGATCGAGGAGGGTCGCGTGTTCTCGGGTGGCGGGCTGACGGTCACCGCCTTCGCCGTCGAGCACGAGCCCGTCAAGCCGGCCTTTGGCTTCGTCGTCGAGGGTGGTGGCCGGCGGGTCGTGATCTCGGGGGACACGCGCCCGTGCGAGAACCTGATCCGCCACGCCCGCAGCGCGGACGTGCTGATCCACGAGTGCACGGACGCGACCAAGGCGGCCTGGTCGCCGGGCTGCGGCTGGCCGTCCCGCGAGGCGAAGGTCCGTGACCTCGCGAGCTACCACACGGGGCCGGACGAGGTCGGCAAGGTGGCCGCGCGGGCGACCGCCGCAACGCTGATCCTCACACACCTGATGCCCGGCTCCGACCCCGCCGACCTGTCGGCCCGCGCCGCGCGGGACTTCTCCGGGAAGATCGTCGTCGGCGAAGACCTCATGGAAGTGTGAAGCTCACAGGGAGGAGAGCATGGCGCTGATCGATGTCCACAACCACATCCTCTCGAAGGCCTGGGTGGACCTCCTGGCGGCATACGGCGGCCAGCGGTACCAGATCGGCAAGGATTCCGAGGGCCGGACGATCGTCCTCCGCAAGGGCGCGCGGTTCCTCGGCCTGACCGACGCGATGTTCGACCCGGAGATGCGGCTGAAGGCCATGGACGCGGTCGGCGTCGAGCTCGAGCTGCTCTCCTACACCTGCCCGAACTGCTACTGGGCCGACGGGAAGGCGGCGGAGACGGTCGTCCGGGCGATGAACGACCACCTGGCGGAGGTCTGCGCGCGGTGGCCGGACCGGTTCCGGGGGCTCGGGAGCCTCCCGATGCAGGACGTGGACCTCGCGTTGAAGGAGCTGGAGCGGGCGGTGGACCAGCTCGGGATGGTCGGATTCATCATCCTGGCGAACGTGAACGAGACGCCGCTCGACGACCCGCGCTTCGAGCCGGTCTGGGCGGCGCTCAACGCCCGCCGGCTGCCGGTCCTGCTCCACCCGACCGTGCCGCCCGGCGTCGAGGCGATGGGCATGGACCGCTTCGGCCTCGTCCCCTCGATCGGGTTCATGATCGACACGACGCTCGCCGTCACGCGCATGGTCCTCGCCGGCGTCTTCGAGCGCTACCCCGACTGGCCGGTGATCGTGGGCCACGCGGGCGCGACGCTGCCCTTCCTCGCCGGCCGGCTCGACCAGTGCCACCGCTTCATCCCCGAGACGCGCGCGCAGACCTCGAAGCCGCCTTCGGAGTACCTCAGGCGGCTCTACTACGACACGGTCACGTACGACGTGAACGCGCTCTGGCTCGCCTACAAGCTCGCGGGGCCCCAGCGGCTGCTCTACGGGAGCGACTACCCGCACATCATCGGGGACATGAAGGGGTGCGCGGCGCGGATCGAGCAGCTCGAGATCCCGGAGTCGGAGAAGGCGCTGATCCGGTCGGGGAACGCGAAGCGGCTGTTCCGGCTGTAGGGCCGCTTGCGTCCCCGCCGCGGGACGCTTGACAGGCTTCCCACGCATCCCTACTATTCGCTCCGAGCGACGCGTACGGTCTCGCCCGCGACCGCGTTCGACCGATCCGAGGGGGGACGACCATGATCCCAGCCGCGTTCGACTATCACGCCCCGTCGTCGCTCGCCGAGGCCACCGCCCTCCTCGCGCGTCACGGAGAGGACGCGAAGGTCCTCTCGGGCGGGCAGAGCCTCATCCCGATGATGAAGCTCCGCCTCGCCAGCCCGCGGCACCTCGTGGACATCAACCGCATCCCGGGGCTCGCCTACATCCGCGAAGCCGACGGAAGCTTGCGGATCGGCGCCCTCGCCCGCGAGGCGGACCTGGAGGAGTCGGATCTCGTCCGCACCCGCTATCCGATCCTCCTCGACGCCAGCCGGGTGATCGCCGACCCGCTGGTCCGAAACCTGGCGACCGTCTGCGGCAACCTGGCCCACGGGGATCCGGCCAACGACCATCCGGCCGCCATGCTCGCCCTCGGCGCCGAGCTGGTCGCGACGGGCCCGAAGGGGGAGCGGCGCATCGCGGTCGGCTCGTTCTTCACCGGGCCCTTCGCCACGACCCTCGCGCGGGACGAGATCCTCACGGAGGTCCGCGTCCCGGCGCCGCCGCCGCGGAGCGGCGGGGCGTACCTGAAGCTCGAGCGCAAGGTCGGGGACTTCGCGACGGCCGCCGTCGCGGTCCAGGTGACGCTCGGCCTGGGCGGCGAGTGCGAGCGGGTCGGGATCGGTCTCACGAACGTGGGGCCGACCCCGATCGCGGCCCGGAAGGCCGAGGCGTTCCTCAAGGGGAAGCGGCCGGACGAGGCGGCGGTGAAACAAGCGGCGCAGCTCGCGGCCGAGGAGGCCCGCCCGGCGGCGGACCTCCGCGGACCGACCGAGTACAAGCGCGATCTCGTCCGGGTGTTGACGGCGCGCGCGCTCCGGAAGGCGCTCGAGCGCGCGCGCGGGGGGAGGTGAGGGCCGTGCGCGTCGGGGTGACCGTCAACGGCGAGAAGCGCGAGGCCGACGTGGAGCCCCGGCTCCTCCTGGTGCACCTCCTCCGGGAGGTGTTCCGGCTGACCGGGACGCACATCGGCTGCGACACGACCCACTGCGGCGCGTGCACCGTCCTCCTCGAGGGGAGGCCTGTCAAGTCGTGCACGGTCTTCGCCGTCCAGGCCGACGGGAAGGAGCTGATGACCGTCGAGGGGCTCGAGCAGGACGGGAAGCTGCACCCGCTCCAGGAGGGGTTCTGGCAGGAGCACGGCCTCCAGTGCGGCTACTGCACCCCGGGGATGCTCATGACCGGCTACGCGTTCCTCCGGAAGCATCCGAAGCCGACGGAGGACGAGATCCGGTGGGCGATCTCCGGCAACCTCTGCCGGTGCACCGGCTACGTGAACATCGTCAAGGCCGTGCAGTACGCGGCCGCGAAGCTGTCGCAGGGAGGAGCATGATGGCCCCCAGGACGCCGCCCGAGATCGGAGGGATGGGGCACTCCATCAAGCGCAAGGAGGACGCGCGCTTCATCCGGGGGAAGGGGACGTACGTGGACGACGTCCAGCTCCCCGGGATGCTCTACCTCGACATCGTCCGGAGCCCCTTCGCCCACGCGAGGCTCAAGAAGATCGACGCCTCGAAGGCCCTGACGATCCCCGGGGTGCTGGCCGTCATCACGGGTGAGGACCTGGCGAAGTACAACCTCCACTGGATGCCGACCCTGATGTCGGATACCCAGATGGTCCTGCCCGTGGAGAAGGTGATGTACCAGGCGCAGGAGGTCGCGGCCGTCCTCGCCACCGAGCGCTACATCGCGGCGGACGGGGTGGAGGCCGTGGAGGTCGAGTACGAGCCGCTCCCTGTCGTCGTGGACCCGCGGAAGGCACTCGAGCCCGGGGCGCCCGTCTTGAGGTCCGACAAGAAGGACCGGAAGGACAACCACATCTGGCACTGGGAGTGGGGCGACCGGGCCGCCACCGACCGCGCCTTCCAGGAGGCGGGGGTGACGGTCAAGCAGGACATCTACCTCCCGCGGATCCACGTCGCCTCCATCGAGACCTGCGGCTGCGTCGCCCACTTCGACAAGGTCAATGGCAAGCTGACGGTGTGGATGACCACGCAGGCGCCGCACGCGATCCGGACGGTCTTCGCGCTGGTCGCCGGGCACGTGGGCCTGGAGGAGCACAAGATCCGGATCATCTCGCCGGACATCGGCGGCGGCTTCGGCGGCAAGGTGCCGGTCTATCCCGGCTACGTCATCGCCGTGGCCGCGTCCGTCCTGACGGGTAAGCCGGTCAAGTGGATCGAGGACCGGATGGAGAACCTCCAGGCCGACTCCTTCGCGCGCGACTACCACATCACGGCGGAGCTGGCGGCGACGAAGGAGGGGCGGCTCACGGCGTTGCGGATCAAGACGATCGCGGACCACGGGTACGCCGACGCGGCGGCCAACCCCTCGAAGTTCCCCGCGGGCCTTTTCCACATCTGCACGGGCTCCTACGACTTCAAGGCCGCCCACGTCGAAGTGGACGGGGTGTACACGAACAAGCCCCCGGGCGGCATCGCCTATCGCTGCTCCTTCCGCGTGACGGAGGCCGTCCACACGATCGAGCGGATGGCGGACCTCATGGCCCACCAGCTCGGGATGGATCCGGCGGAGTTCCGGCTGAAGAACTTCATCAAGCCGGAGCAGTTCCCGTATCGCTCGGCCCTCGGGTGGGAGTACGACAGCGGCAACTACGCCGCCGCCCTTCACAAGGCGATGGAGAAGATCGGCTACGCCGAGCTGCGGCGGGAGCAGGCGGAGAAGCGGAAGCGCGGGGAGCTGATGGGGATCGGCATCTCGAGCTTCACCGAGATCGTCGGAGCCGGTCCCTCGAAGCACTTCGACATCCTCGGCCTCAAGATGTTCGACAGCTGCGAGATGCGGATCCACCCGACGGGGAAGGCCATCGCCCGCTTCGGGACGCGGTCGCAGGGGCAGGGGCACGAGACCACCTACGCCCAGATCCTCGCCGAGGAGCTGGGGATCCCCGCCGCCGACATCCAGGTCGAGGAGGGCGACACGGACACCGCCCCCTACGGGCTCGGGACCTACGCGAGCCGCTCCACGCCCGTCGCCGGCGCGGCCGCGGCCATGGCGGCCCGGAAGATCCGCGACAAGGCGCGGAAGATCGCCGCGCACCTGCTCGAGGCCGCCGAGGAGGACCTCGTCTGGGAGCCCGGGAAGTTCTCCGTGAAGGGCGCGCCGAGCCGCTCCAAGACGATCCAGGAGATCGCGTTCGCCGCCTACACGAACCATCCGCAGGGGATGGAGGCCGGACTCGAGGCGGTCTCGTATTACGACCCGCCGAACCTGACCTTCCCCTTCGGGAGCTACATCGCGGTGGTGGACATCGACACGGGCACCGGGGAGGTCAGGGTCCGGCGCTTCGTGGCGGTGGACGACTGCGGCAACATCATCAACCCGATGATCGTCGAGGGGCAGATCCACGGCGGGCTCACCATGGGGCTTGCCCCCGCGCTGTACGAGGAGATCTCGTACGACGAGTCGGGGAACATCCGGGGCGGGAGCTTCATGGACTATCTCCTTCCCACGGCGGTCGAGACGCCCCGCTGGGAGACCGACAAGACGTGCACCCCGTCCCCCCACCACCCGCTCGGCGCCAAGGGCGTCGGCGAGTCCGCCACCGTCGGTGCCCCGGCGGCCATCGCGAACGCCGTCGTGGATGCCCTCTGGCACCTCGGCGTGCGCCACGTGGACATCCCGATCACCCCGGCGAAGGTGTGGAAGCTCCTCCGGGATCACGGGGTGACGGAGTAGGAAAACCTTCCGCCAGCGCAAGGAGGAGGCGATGCTCTTCTCGGTACCGTTCTCCCACACGGCCGCAGAGTGCCCCGCGGCCCACAAGGAGCAGATGGACGGGATCACGCGCTTGCTGTCACCGGAAAGCCTCGGCCCGCGCGGAATCCGGCTCGTCGAAGGGTACGTCGACCGGCTCTGACTGCAGCCCACGGAGAAGGGTCACTTCTCCTATTTCGTCTTCGAGGCCGACGCCGAGCAGAAGATCCGCGACCTGTTTAAGCCCGCCCAGGTCGAGCTGCGGACGCTCGAGCGGTGGAGTGACATGATGAAGGCGGCGCCGAGGTAGCCGCGGGCCCGCCCGTGTGAGGCACCGATGGCCGTGAAGATGGAGCAGAAGGTGTCGCTCGGCGCGCCGCCGGACCGCGTGTGGGCGTTCCTGACCGACCCCTTCCAGGTGGCGAGCTGCCTGCCCGGCGCCGCGATCACCGAGCAGGTGGACGACCGCACCTACCGCGGCACGATCACGGTGAAGGTGGGTCCCATGACCACGAGCTACAAGGGAACGATCCGGTTCGAGCGACTGGACCCCGGCGCCCGGGAGGCGGAGCTGGTGGGCCAGGGCCAGGACGTGCGGGGCAAGGGCGGCGCCGAGATGCGGATGCAGAGCCGCCTCCGGGCGGTGGAGGGAGGGACCGAGGTCACGGTCGTCTCGGAGGTGAGCATCACCGGGCTCCTCGCCCAGCTCGGTCGCGGCATGATCGAGGGTGTGGCGGATCAGATCTTCCAGGAGTTCGCCGCGGCGATGCGCCAGAAGCTGGGCGCGGGGCCCGCGGGCGGAGAGGCGGCGGCGGAGGCCAAGCCGCTGGATGCGCTCTCGCTCGGCACGAAAGCCGCCGGGCAGGCGGTGGGGCGCGCCGTGCGCCGCCTCCTCGGCCGCGAGGGCGAGCCGCCGTGACGCTCGACCTCCTGGCCCTCGGGCTGGAGCTCGCCCGACGGGGCGAGCCCTTCGCCCTGGCCACCGTGGTCCGGTGCGAGCGCCCGGCCTCGGCGCGGCCCGGCGCCCGGGCCCTGATCCGCGAGGACGGGACCGTGTCCGGCTGGATCGGCGGGAGCTGCGCCGAGCCGCTCGTCGTGAAGGAGGCGCTCGACGCGCTGCGCGACGGGGAGCCGCGGCTGATCGCCCTGGTCGGCGAGGGCGCCGGCGGTTCGGCGGGGCGGGAAGGGGTGCGGTGGCACGCCATGCCCTGCCACAGCGGGGGGACCCTCGAGATCTACGTCGAGCCGGTGCTCCCGAAGCCGCAGATCGTACTGGTCGGAAGCGGGCCGGTCGTGGAGACGCTGGCCCGGCTCGCGGCGGCGCTCGCCTACGCGGTGGTCGTCGTGGAGCGGGAGCCCGCGGGCAAACCGTTCCTCGCGGGGGAGACGGTCGTCGACGGCCTGGCGCGCGTGCCCGCCGCGCCCCGGAGCTTCGTCGTGGTGGCCACCCACGGGCGCTTCGACGAGGACGCGCTCGAGCAGGCGCTCCAGCGCGACGCGGCTTACGTGAGCCTGGTCGCCAGCCCTCGGCGCGCGGCGGCCGTGGTGGAGACGCTGCGCGCGCGCGGCGTCACGGAGGACCGGCTGCGGCGGCTCAAGTCGCCGGCCGGGCTCGACCTGGGCGCGGTGACGCCGGAGGAGATCGCCGTCAGTATCCTGGCGGAGATCGTCCGTGTGCGGCGGAGCGCGGAGCCCGGTCCCCGGTCCGACGCGCCCCCGGCACCGTCCACGGTCCCCGAGGCTCGCGACCCGGTCTGCGGGATGACCGTGGAGGTCGCCCGGGCGCGCGCCACCTCGGAGGCCGGCGGCCGGTCGTTCTACTTCTGCTGCGCCGGCTGCAAAGAGCGATTCGACCGCGACCCGGCCGCCTACGCGCCGGGCCTCCAGGCCTGACGGCCAGGATCTCCCTCTCCCCAAGCGGGGGGGAGAGGGGGCTCAGCGCTGGTACTTGGTCGGGGTCCGCCGCGGCGTAAAGAAGCGCGGTCTGGGCATCCGGCCCACCGGCACCTCGACGAGGGCGGGGCGGTCGAGGCGGATCGCCTCGCGCACGAGGTCTCCGACCTCGGTCGGGTCCTTGGCACGGAGGCCCGGCACCCCGAACGCCTCCGCGAGCTTCAGGAAGTCCGGGTTGTAGAGCTCCGAGCCGATGCTCCCGCCCCACGCCTCGTCCAGGTCGCGGGCGACGTTGCCGTAGCTGTTGTCGTTGAAGACGACCGCGACGACGTTGATCCCGTGCTGGACCGCCGTCGCGAGCTCCTGGGCGTTGTAGAGGAACCCGCCGTCCCCGCAGATCGCGACCACCGGCCGGCCGGGGCAGGCGACCTTCGCCCCGAGCGCCGTCGGGTAGGCGTACCCGAGGTTGCCGGAGTAGGACGAGGTGAGGTAGGTCCGCGGCTGGGAGACGGGCCAGCAGCGGTTCGCGTAGTAGCCGATCTGCGTCATGTCCGACACGACGATGGCCTCGTCGGGTGCCCCGGCCCGGAGGGACTTCAAGATCGACGCCTGGGGCTCCTGGTCGAGGCTCGCCGCGATCTCCGCCCGGAGCACCTCCAGCTCCGCCTTCCGCGACGGCCGTGGCGGCGCCGCGGCGCGCAGCCGCTCGACGAGGCGCTCCAGCGTCGCACGCGCGTCGCCGACCAGGCCGAAGGTGTTCCGGTGGTTCCGCCCGATCTCGTCGGGGTCCACGTCGATCTGGACGACCCGCTGCTCGGGCTTGAGCGCGGCGATCGCGAGCCGCGTGCCGACGGCGAGGACGGTGTCCGCGGCGCCCACGTGCGCCCGGAGCGGCCCCTCGTGCCAGAGGGCTGCGCCCAGGGAGAGGTAGCTCGCGTCGCTCACGGCGCCCTTGCCCTCCTGCGTCTGTACCACGCCGGCCTGGAGGTGCTCGGCGGCCGCGGCGAGCGGTTCGTGGGCGCCCGAGGCGTGGACGCCGCCACCGGCGTAGATCAGCGGGTGGCGCGCCACGGCGAGGAGCCGCGCCGCCTCGTCCACGCGTGTCGGGTCCGCGGCGGACCGGACCACCGACACCGGGGGAAGCAGCTCGACCTCGCCCTCCTCCTCCATCGTGTCGGGCGGCAGCTCCAGCTCGACCGGGCGCGGCCGGCCGGTCCTGAGCTGGCGGACCGCCTCCTGAACGGCGGCCGGGACCTCCGCGACCTCGAGCACGCGCTTCCGCCACTTCGTGACGGGCGCGATCGCGTCGAGCTGGTCGTCCACCTCGTGGAGGACCCCGACCTTCTTCCCGAGGTACCGCTTCGGGACCTGGCCGGAGATCATGAGGACGGGAGAGGAGGCCGAGTACGCGGTCGCGAGCCCGGAGGAGGCGTTGAGGAGCCCGGGTCCGGGGACGACCAGCGCGGTCCCGATCCCGCCTCCCGCCCGGGCGTAGCCGTCGGCCATGTAGCTCGTCGCCTGCTCGTGCCGGGTGACGATGAAGCGGATCCCCGGCTCCTCGCGCAGCGCCGCCAACACCCCGTAGAGCTGGACGCCGGGCAGGCCGAAGACGGCCCGCACGCCTTCGCGGGCGAGCTGCCGCACGAGCGCCTCGCCCCCGGTCATCCGCACCATACGCTGCTCCTTTCGGGACTCTGCGGGCCCCGATGCAGCATACTAGAATCGGTCGAGAGGGCAAGTCGCATGAAGCTCAGCCGCCGGAGCCTCCTGACGCTGGCCGGCCTCGCCGCGCTCGGCGTGACCGTGCCGGCGTGCCGCCAGATGCTCTGGCAGATCCTCTTCTCGCCCGACGCAAGCCCCGTCCCACCGCCGCCCGCCGCCGGCAACCCGTTCCGCGCCGGAGAGCGGAGCCTCGTCGCGCTCGTCCACGGCGGCGACCCGGCGAGCATGGTGCGCCGCGCGCTCGAGCTCCTCGGCGGCCTCGAGCGGCTCGACCTCCGGGGCCAGCCCGTGCTGGTCAAGCCGAACGCGGTCTCGGGCGAGGGGCCGCCCGCGACCACCGACCCCCGCGTCGTCCGCGCGGTGCTCGACCTCGCCCGCGAGGCCGGCGCCGCGTCGCTCGCCGTCGGCGACATGTCGGCCGTGCTCGCGCTTCCGACGCGGCCCAACCTCGAGCGCACCGGGCTGGCGCGGGTGGCCGAGGAGGCCGGCGCCGCGCTGCACGCCTTCGAGGAGGGCGACTGGGTCGAGGTGCGTCCCCCGAAAGCCGAGCTGGCGACGGCGGTGTACGTGGCGAAGGCCGCTTACGAGGCGCCGCGCTTGATCAGCGTCCCCGTGATCAAGACGCACCGGAGCGCCACCTTCAGCTGCGCTCTGAAGAACACGGTCGGTTGCGTCCACGGGAAGAACAAGCCGTGGGCCTACGGCGGCGCGGGCTGGGAGCCGTCCGTCGCCGAGCTGAACCTGGCCGTCCGCCCGTACCTCTACGTGGTGGACGGCCTCCGAAGCATGGTCGCGGGCGGCCCGTGGTCCGGGGAGGCGGCGGCGACGGACCTCGTCCTCGCGAGCGGGGACCCGGTGGCGCTGGACGCGGTGGCGCTTGGGCTCTTGAGGCACCTCGGCCGCTCGGAGCTGGTCCTCGCCAAGCCCGTCTGGGAGCAGGGCCAGCTCCGTCGCGCCGTCCAGCTCGGCCTCGGCGCTCGCGGGCCGGCCGAGGTCGAGCTGGTCGCCGAGCACCTCGGCCGCGACGCGGCGGGGTTCCGTCGCCTCGTGGACGGCATCCGCCGCGAGGCCGGCCTCACCTGACGCTTCCCCGCGCTGCGCGGGTTTCCGTGCTCGGGCTCTTACTCCGTGAAGGAACGATACAGCGTGCACGATGACGATACCGATTCGAAACGCCGAGATGGGCTGCTGGAACTCGATGCCGCGATCCATTGTGATGAAGACATCGTAGTGGCCACTCATGCGGTGCAGGAGCTCGCTGTTCCTGATGCCAGCCCACCCGCGGCCGATCACGGTGTCGACATCGTGGCCGGCGAGTTCTCGGGCGAGGTCTACGGGTAGGTGCTCGTCGTCAGTTCGAGCACCACACGACCACCTCGACCGGACCGTCGGGGCCGTGCCACGTGGCGCGGGGGAAGCCCCCGCAGTGCCGCTCGAGGTCGGCGAAGACGCGGTAGCGGCCCTCGCGCTTCAGGCGGCCGATGGCGTCCGCGAAGACCTGGTCGTACTCCATGGTGGGTTCCTTTCGCCCCGTCGGGGTCGGCTCGCCGCGGGTCCGCGTGGCGGGGATCGAAGAGGCCCTTGCTGGCGAGTGTAGCAAACTTCGCGTCGGCCGTCCCGCCGCGCGCGCTCCGCGACCTCGAGCCCGCGCGTCAGCCTCGGGCGGGCTCCAGGTACCGGGTCGGGATCTCGGCGCCCGCCGCGAAGCTCAGCTTTCCGAGCCGGCACATCTGGTAGACGTTGACGCGGAAGTCGGGGCAGGTGCTCACCAGGCAGTAGGCGTCGGTCGGCGTGAAGCCGTAGTCGGTGACCAGCCAGTCCATCAGGTTGACGGTGGCCGTTTCCACCGCGACCTCGAGCGGCCGGTAGGCGAAGACCGAGACGATCGACGCCGGCTTCTCGATGCGCATCCAGGGGATCCGCGTGCCCTTGCGGAGGTCGAGCCGGAGCCGCACCGTCGCCGTCGTCTCGGCCGCGGTGCCGGTGAACTCGGTGTCACCCTGGCTCGCGTGGACGTCTCCGAGGTAGAAGAGCGCCCCGGGGTGGAAGATCGGGAGCCAGATGCGGTGTCCGGGGGCCACGTCGCGGATGTCGAGGTTCCCGCCCCACTCCCCCTGGCCGTCGAGGCTCGTCGTCACCTCGCGGTCGGGCGCCACGCCGAGGCACCCGATGAACGGGGTGATCGGCCACGACAGACGCGCGTCGAAGTGGAGCGTGCCGTCGCGGGTCGTGCCGCTCGGCCCGTGAGTGTGACGGAAGATCCGGGTCGTATAGTGGTGGGACAGCTCCGGCCAGCGCGTCGAGCCACCGAGGGGACCGCGCCCCGGGCCGATGGCGATCCAGGAGTAGTCGCCGACCACGATCTCCTCGATCGTCACGAGCAGCGCGTCGCCGCGCTCGGCGCCCTCCAGCCACACCGGGCCCGCGATCGGGTTGGCCAGCGGCGGCACCCGATCGAATCCCGGGCGCCGGGCGGGGATGGCGAGGTCCTCGGACGATGTGAAGTACCCGGTGCTCGCATCCCAGGTCTCGACCTCGAATGGCTCGCCGGGCTGGACGCGGAGCAGCGGCGCGTCGCGCCAGTCGAAGGCATACTTGCGGGCGTCTTCGCGGACAATGCGCTGCACGGCTCACCTCCCCCTCATCCTCTCCTTCTCCCCCGCCTGGGGGAGGGAGGATCAACTGGCGAAGAACGCGCGCAGGCGGTCGCGGTACTCCGGGTGGTCCACGGTCTGGACGTGGTCGCCGTCCGGCACGAGCCAGAGCTCCGCGCGCCGCCCGGTCGCTTCGTAGAGTCGGAGCGTCTCCGTGTGGGGGATCAGGCGGTCCCGCGTCCCGTGGATCAGGAGGAGCGGCCGGTCGGCGAGGGCGCGGATCACCCGCTCGGGGCGGTGGCGGTCCACGTCCGCGCCGGTCCAGACCCAGCCCCAGAACCGCCCGACGTTCCAGAGTGGTCGGGCGAGGGGCCCGAAGGGGCGCAAGAGGGTCGCCCGGGCCACGCGCTCGAGATCCCCGAAGGTCGAGTCGAGGACGCGCCGCTCGAAGAGCCCGTGCGCTGCCGCCGCGTGGACGGTCGCGCTCGCGCCCATCGAGTAGGCGAGCGCGTAGACGGGACGACCCGGGTGGGTGCGCCTGATCCAGTCGTGGGCGGCCTTGACGTCGGCGGCCTCCTCGAGGCCGAAGGTCGAGGCCCGCCCGCCGCTCGCACCATGGGCGCGGAAGTCGAAGAGGAGCGCGTCGTAGCCGAGCTGGTTGACGAGCACGACGGGGACCAGGAAGTTCTCCTTGTTCGCGTTGAAGCCGTGGGCCACGAGGACGACGGGCCGCCGGGGCTCGCGCGCGGGGATGAACCAGCCGGAGAGGCGGAGCCCGTCCGCCGTGAACGCGACGTCGCGGTAGTCGAGCCCGACGTTCTTCGGCGTCCCGCCCGGCGCGATCCGTTGCGGGTGGAACTGGAGGGTGACCAGGAGGAACGGGAAGCCGACCCCGAGGACGATCAGCGCGTGGAGCGTGCGGGTCGTGCCCCGCCGGAGGCGCGTGTCCTGGGGGATCAGTCGCGCGAGGCCACGTTTCATCCCCGCGTCGAAGAGCCGGAGGCCCACGATGATGAGGCCGAGCGCCGCGACGTCGAAGGCGAGCTCGGCCGGCGGGTAGCGGCCGCCGAGCGCCTGCGCCAGCATGTAGCCCCGCCCGCCGACGAGCGCCAGCAGCAGAACGAGGTAGATCGCCGCGCGCACCCAGAGCCTTCGGCTCATCCGGAGCCCCGGGGGTCAGCCTAGCACGGCCGCGGGGGCCGGCGGGCAGGCCGCCGGCGCCCCGCGGGCCGGTCGCGCTACGGACCGACGCGCCGGAAGAAGAGGCTGGAGGGGTCGTTGCCGTGGGGCTGGGTGAACGCCGGGAGGAAGCTCGCGGCGTCCGCCGCGAGCCCGACGTAGTCGCCGAGGAACAGGCCGCGGGCGAACGGCGCCTGCGTGATGTCGAAGGACCGCTTCGTCAACCGGAGCTCGTTCTGCCAGCTCGCCGGGCTCGCGCACGTCGCGTGGCAGTGGACGATCCAGTGGTCCGCCAGCTCGCTCCTGTCATCGTCGTTGCGGAAGTCGTAGTAGGTGACGGCGACGGTCCCGTCGCCCCGCACCGCGACCGACGGGAGGAACGCCTGCTGCCGGAGGGCGCGGGTCGCGTTCACCGGCGTCTTGTTGACCCGGATCGGCGACTGGGGTACGGCGATGACACTGCTCGGGAACCCCCTCGCCGCGCCGCCGGCGCCCAAGGCACTCGCCGAAGGCTGGGCCGCCGTGGAGCGGGCCACGGCGATCGGTGCTAGGACGCCGCGCGAGGCGGATTACATCGCGGCCATCGGCGCCTTCTACAAGGACGCAGACCGGACCGACCACCGTACCCGCGCGCTCGCCTACGAGAAGGCCATGGAGCGATTGGCGGCGACGTACCCCGCCGACCGCGAGGCGACGATTTTCTACGCCCTGTCCCTCAACATGACGTTGGTGCCGACGGACAAGACGTACAGCAACCAGCTGAAGGCCGCCGCGCTTCTCGGGAAGGTCTTCGCGGAGCAGCCGGATCATCCCGGCGTCGCGCATTACCTGATTCACAGCTACGACTTCCCGCCGATCGCCGGTCGAGGGCTCCCGGCCGCCCGGCGCTACGCGAGCATCGCGCCGGCGGCGCCCCACGCCCAACACATGCCCTCGCACATCTTCACGCGGGTCGGGGCGTGGCAGGAGTCGATCGACTCCAACCGCGCGGCGGCCGCCCTCTCGCGGGCCGATGGTAAGCGCGACGGCGCCTTGCACGCGATGGACTACATGATGTACGCGTACCTGCAGACGGCGCAGGATCGTGAAGCCAAGCGCCTGCTCGACGAGGTGGCCGGCGTCACCGGCGTGAGCATGACGCCGATCGCTGGTTTCTTCGGTGGCGCCACCATTCCTGCCCGCTATGCGCTCGAGCGGCGCGCGTGGGGCCTGGCCGCCTCGCTCGAGCCTCAGCCGAGCCCGCGCTTCCCGTTCACCGAGGCCATCACGCATTTCGCCCGCGCCCTCGGTGCCGCCCGCAGCGGCAATGCGGCGGCGGCGCAGAAGGATGTCGACCGGCTCGAGGCGTTGCGCGACGCGCTGACGCAAGCGAAGGTCGGTTACTGGGCGGAGCAGGTGGAGATCCAGCGTCTGGCCGCCGCCGCCTGGGTGGCGCTCGCCCAGGGGCGGCGCGACGAGGCGCTGAAGCTGATGCGCAGCGCCGCCGACCTCGAGGATTCGACCGAGAAGCATCCCGTCACGCCGGGACCGCTCGCCCCCGCCCGCGAACTGCTCGGGGAGATGCTGCTCGAGCTAAAGGACGCGCCCGGGGCCCTGCGCGAGTTCGAGGCCTCGATGAAGAAGGAGCCCAACCGCTTCAACGGCACTTACGGCGCTGGTCGTGCGGCCGAGCTAGCGGGCGACCGCTCCAAGGCCCGCGAGCACTACACGACGCTCCTGACGATCGCCGCGAAGGCCGACACCGAGCGACCCGAAATCCGTCAGGCCAAGGCGTACCTCGGTCGGTGAGGAGATCATGAAGAAGGGTGCCGAGCATCCGAACACGGCCTGATCACTCGGCTGTCCGAGGCGCCGAGCGACCGAATGCCGATGCGCGCGCAGCGCGTCGGCGACGCGCCGCATGGCGACGTGCGGCCAAGCCATCGCCGCCTAACTTTCGGCTTGAGTGGAGGGGCGTGGCCCGCCGCTCAGCCAAACGTTAGCGCGAGCGCGCGGGCTTGACAACGGCCGGGTGGGGTGAGGGATACTTCCGGGTACGCGCCGGGAGGGCCCCGGCTGTCGGCGGCGCCCGGCGTCAGTCCCGTCCTCGCCGGTGGATCGACCGAGTGGGCCGGGCGCTCCGTTCGGGGAGCCTGGGCCGCCGCGCGGCGGTCGCCAGCGGGAAGGGCGGCTTGGGATGGAGATGGTCAACGAGACGACCCGCGGCGACCGGCGCGGAGGGATGGATGTGGTTCCGCCGTCCCGGCCCTCGCGAGTTGCACGCCGTGCGTCGGGTCTACGCCGCCTCGACGGTGGGCCGCGCTGTCCCCGCGCTCGCTTCGCGGCGCCTCCGGGTCCACACGGCGTCACCCCGGCGTCCCCCGCCTCCCGATCCCTCGTGACTTCACGGGGCCCCCCGGCCCGCCTGTTCCCGTGCCCCCGAACTGCGGTCGCGCGTGCGAAGACGAGCGCCCGATCGCGACACGAGCGAGAAGAGCGTGCGGGATACCTCAGGGAGGAACCCATGGAGGCTCAATCGCTGGATCGCCGGACTTTTCTCCGTCTCTCGGGGAGCGCCGCCGCGGCCATGGCTGTGATCTCGGCCGGCGTCCCCCTCGTGCCGCTGGCCGCGGAGGCCGGGCTCTGGGGGCTCGAGCTCAGGGTCCTCAGCGAGCACGAGGCGATGACGCTGGTCAAGGTCGCTCGCCGGATCTTTCCTCACAGGACGCTGGCCGACATGTACTACGCGGCCGTGGTCCAGGTGCTCGACGAGGACGCGCAGAAGTCGGCCGAGACCGCCAGGCTGCTCAAGGACGGCGTGGCGGCGCTGGACAAGGCCCTGGGCACCCGGTGGATCGACCTGTCGGCCGGGTACCAGTTCGCCGCGCTGCAGGCTCAGCCGAAGCTCCTCGACGCCGTCAAGGGCAAGGCGGTGGTCGCCCTCTACAACAACCCCCTCGCATGGCGCCACTTCGGCTACGAGGGCCCGTCTTTTCAGGACGGCGGCTACATCAAGCGGGGGTTCAACGACCTGAACTGGCTGCCGGACCCACCCGAAGGGGCGAGCCCGAGGGTCGGGTAGCGGAGGAGGGCGGCGCCATGGCCAAGTTTGCGCTGAGCGACGACGGCGTGGTGGTGGTGATCGGCAGCGGGGCCGGGGGCGGCACCCTCGCCCACGAGCTGTGCCAGAAGGGCGTCAAGGTGGTCCTGCTGGAGGCCGGAGGCCGGCTGTCGCTGGCCGACTTCGTCAATGACGAGTGGACGGCCTTCATGCAGACGGCCTGGCTCGACAAGCGCACCACCTCGGGCTCCTGGCGGGTGTCCAAGGACTTTCCGAACCTACCGGCCTGGATCTGCAAGACGGTCGGCGGCTCCACCGTGCACTGGGCCGGCGCGAGCCTCCGCTTCCAGGAGCACGAGTTCCAGGTCCGGACCGTGTACGGCGACATTCCGGGCGCGAGCCTGCTCGACTGGCCGCTCACGCTCAAGGATCTCGAGCCCTACTACGACCGGGCCGAGGACAAGCTCGGGGTAACCCGGACCCACGGCATTCCAGGGCTCCCGGGCAACAACAACTTCAAGGTCATGTACAACGGCGCCACGCGGCTCGGTTACAAGGACGTGCACACCGGGCGCATGGCGATCAACAGCCGGCCGCGCGACGGGAGGCCGGCCTGCCAGCAGATCGGCTTTTGCTTTCAGGGGTGCAAGATCGGGGCGAAGTGGTCGATCCTCTACAGCGAGATTCCCAAGGCCGAGGCCACCGGCAACCTGGACCTGCGGCCGGAGTGCCAGGCCCTCCGGATCGAGCACGACGCGCGCGGCAAGGTCACGGGCGTCCTCTACGTCGACAAGAGCGGCATCCAGCAGGTCCAGAAGGCCCGGATCGTCTGCGTGGCCTGCAACTCCATCGAGAGCCCACGCCTGCTCCTCAACTCGGCGTCGTCTCGCTTCCCCCAGGGGCTGGCCAACTCCTCCGGCCAGGTCGGGAAGAACTACATGCGCCACATGACCGGCTCCGTCTACGCCAGCTTCGACCAGCCGGTCAACATGCACCGTGGCACGACGATGGCCGGGATCGTCACGGACGAGAGCGGCAACAAGCCCGCGCGGGGCTTCGCCGGCGGCTACCTGATGGAAACGCTCTCGCTGGGCCTGCCGTTCCTGGCGGCGTTCCTGAACCCCGGGGCGTACGGAGAGCCGTTCGCCGAGGCCCTCGACCACTACAACCACACGGCCGGCATGTGGCTGGTGGGCGAGGACATGCCGCAGGCGACGAATCGGGTGAGCCTCCACCCCACCGAGAAGGACCAGTACGGGCTGCCGGTCCCCAACGTCCACTTCGACGACCACCCCAACGATGTCGCCATGCGCAGCCACGCTTACCGGCAGGGGTCGGCCGTCTACCAGGCGGTGGGGGCGCTCAAGACCTACGAGGTGCCGTCCTATCCCTCCACGCACAACCTCGGCACGAACCGCATGAGCGCGCGCCCCGCCGACGGCGTGTGCAACAAGTGGGGCCAGACGCACGACATCGCGAATCTCTTCATCTCCGACGGCAGCCAGTTCACCACCGGCGGCGCGGAGAACCCGACGCTGACCATCGTAACCCTGGCCATCCGGCAGGCCGAGTACATCGCGGACCAGATGAAAACGCGGAACATCTGAGCGGCGGGCGGGGGACGCTTCCGCCGCCACGCGGACGCCCGGGTCAGCCCGGCCCGGGCGTCCGTGTGTCTCGAATGCCTAGATGGCAGGCCGTAGGCTTCCGCAGGTCTCCGGTGGCCTCACCCCAATGAGGTGCGCTAGACTTGGGGCCGCCGAGAGGGTCGAGCCCGTCACCCCCACCCGGGGAGGAGACGCCATGGAGATCAACCGAGACACGCTCCTGGGGATGTACGAGCGCATGCGCCTGATCCGCGAGTTCGAGGACCGGCTGCACACGGACTTTGCCGGAGGCAAGATTCCGGGCTTCGTCCACCTGTACGCGGGCGAGGAAGCCGTGGCGGTGGGCGTCTGCGCCACCCTGCGGGACGACGACTTCATCACCAGCACGCACCGCGGCCACGGGCACTGCATCGCGAAGGGCGTCGCCCCGCGGGCGATGATGGCCGAGATCCATGGCAAGGCCACGGGCGCCTGCAAGGGGAAGGGGGGCTCCATGCACATCGCCGGCGTGGACCGCGGCATGCTCGGGGCCAACGGGATCGTCGGCGGCGGGCCGCCGCTCGCGTGCGGCGCCGGGCTCACCGCGAAGCTCAAGGGCGGAGACCAGGTCACGGCCTGCTTCTTCGGCGACGGCGCCGCCAACCAGGGGACCACGGCCGAGTCGCTGAACCTGGCCGGCATCTGGAAGCTCCCTGTCATCTTCGTCTGCGAGAACAACCGCTACGCCGAGACGACCTCGCCCGACTACTCGGTGTCCGGGCGCGACATCGCCGCCCGCGCCCGGGGGTTCGGCATGCCCAGCGTGGCCGTCGACGGGCAGGATGTCTTCGCCGTCTACGAGGTGACGCGCGAGGCGGTCGCCCGGGCACGCCGGGGCGACGGGCCGAGCTTCATCGAGGCTCAGACCTACCGCTACTACGGCCACTTCGAGGGGGACACCATCCGTTACCGGACCAAGGAGGAGGAGCAGCACTACCGCGGGCGCGACTGCATCCAACGGTTCCGCAAGACCGTCCTCGAGCAGAGGCTCCTGCCCGAGGCCGAGCTGGACGCCGCCGACCGCCGCGTCGCGGACGCCCTCGAGGACGCGGTCCGGTTCGCCCAGGCGAGCCCGCTTCCGGACTCGCGGGAGACCCTGACCGATGTCTACGTGAGCTTCCCGGAGTCGCAGCTCTGGCCGTTCCAGACGGTCAGCCGCTGAGCGCGGGCGCCGGATCGAGCGCCGACTGGAGGGGACGGCGATGCCAGACCGACAGCTGAGCTACCGCGAAGCGATCAACGAGGCCCTGCGCCTGGAGATGCGCCGCGATCCGACGGTGGTGCTGATGGGCGAAGACGTGACCGGAGCGTCCCAGAGCAGCGATCCGGCCCACCTCGATGCGTGGGGCGGCGTGCTGGGCGTGACCCAGGGCCTGGTGCACGAGTTCGGGCGCACCCGCGTGCGCGACACGCCGATCACCGAGTCGGCGTTTGTGGGCGCGGGCGTAGGCGCGGCGGCGACGGGCCTCCGGCCGGTGGTCGAGCTCATGTTCATCGGCTTCATGGGCGTGTGCCTGGACCAGATCACCAACCAAGCCGCGAAGATGCGCTACATGTTCGGCGGCAAGGCGAAGATCCCGCTGGTCATCCGCACGATGATCGGCGCCGGGTTCCGGGCGGCCGCTCAGCACTCCGACTCCATGTACTCCACCTTCGTCCACTTCCCGGGCCTGAAGGTCGTCGCCCCGGCCACGCCCGCGGACGCCAAGGGCCTCCTGGCCGCGTCCATCCGCGACGACGACCCCGTCATTTTCTGCGAGCACAAGCTCCTCTACGACCTCAAGGGGCCCGTACCCGAGGGCGACTACGTTGTGCCGCTCGGCAAGGCGGAGATCCGACGCGAGGGGAAGGACGTGACGGTGGTCGCCATCTCGCGGATGGTCCACGTGGCCCTGGAAGCGGCCGACCAGCTGGCGAAGGCGGGGATCAGCGCCGAGGTCATCGACCTCCGGACGCTCTCGCCCCTCGACGAGGACGCTCTGCTCACCTCCGTCCGCAGGACGGGGCGGCTCGTGGTCGTAGACGAGGACAACCCGCGCTGCAGCGTGGCGACGGACATCGCCGCGCTGGCGGCGACGCAGGCGCTCGAGTTCCTGAACGCGCCGGTCAAGTTGGTCACGGCGCCGCATACGCCCGTGCCCTTCAGCCCGGCCCTCGAGGACTACTATGTCCCGACGCCCCAGCGCGTGGTCGACGCCGCCCGCACCGCCATGATCTGAGCCCGCCCGGGCCTCGGCGCGCTCCCTCCCTCGGGTGCCGGAGGTGGTGAGCGCGCCGTTCCCCGAAAGGACCGTCCATGGCCGTCGAACTCGTCATGCCCAAGTGGGGCCTCAGCATGCAGGAGGGTGTCATCACCACCTGGCTCAAGCGCGAGGGCGACTCCGTGGAGAAGGGGGAGCCGCTCCTGGAAGTGGAGACGGAGAAGATCACGAACGTCGTGGAGGCGCCCGCCTCCGGCATCCTCGCCCGGATCCTCTACCCGGCCGGGAGCGTCGTGCCCGTGACTCGGGTCATCGCCCTCATCGCGGCGCTCGGTGAGCCCGTGCCCGAGGTCGCCGTCCCGCCGGCGGCCGAGGCCAAGGCCCCGGTGGCGGCACCGACCGTCGTCGAGCGTCCGGCGCCCGCGGCGGCCGGGACCGGGCCGATCCCCGCCACGCCGGCCGCCCGCCGGCTCGCGAAGGAGCACGGCGTGGACCTGGCGAGCGTCCGGGGGAGCGGGCCGGGCGGCACGATCACCAAGGAGGACGTCGAGCGCGCGCTGGTGCACGCGGTGCCCGCCGCCCCGGCACCGATCCAGAAGGTGTCCTTCTACAGCGACGGCTACCGGTTGGACGGCCTCCTCTACACACCCCGGGACCTCGCGGCCGGCGAGCGGCGGGCCGGCGTCGTGCTCTGCGTGGGCTACACGTACCTGAAGACCCTGGTCATGCCCGACGTCGCCAAGGCGCTGACCGCGGCAGGCTACGTCGCCCTGGTCTTCGACTACCGCGGCTTCGGCGACAGCGAGGGACCGCGCTGGCGCCTCATCCCCCGGGAGCAGGTGGCCGACGCGCGCGCCGCGCTCACGTTCCTGGGCGACCAGCCCCACATCGACCCCGCGTGCCTGGCCGTCCTTGGCCTCAGTCTCGGCGGCTCCAACACCGTCGCCGTGGCCGCCCTCGACCGGCGCGTCCGCGCGGCGGTGGCGATCGAGGCGATGGGGGACGGCGAGCGCTGGCTCCGGAGCCTCCGCCGCCACTGGGAGTGGCTGGACTTCCAGGCGCGGCTCGCGGCAGACCGCTCGGCGCGCGTTCGGAGCGGTCGGTCCGCTCGCGTCGATCCGCTCGAGATCGTCCTGCCCGACCCCGACTCCCGCGCGTTCCTCGAACATGCCTACCGCGAGTTCCCGCCGATGAAGTGCGACCTGCCGCTCGAGACGGCCGAGGCGCTCCTCGAGTTCCGGCCCGAGTCGCTCGTTGGCCAGATCGCGCCCCGGCCGGTGCTCGTCATCCACGGGGCGGACGACCGCTTGGTCCCGGCGGACGAGTCGCGGAGTCTGTTCGCGCGCGCGGGCGAGCCGCGGCGGCTCGAGATCCTTCCCGGCATGGGCCACTTCGACTGGGTGACCGCCGGCAGCCCGGGCTTTCGGCGCGTCACGGACCTGGTCCTGGCCTTCCTCCGGGAGGCGGTGCCGCCGCGATGATCGCCGTCGGCCTCATCGCCAACCCGGCCTCGGGCAGGGACATCCGCCGGCTCGTGGCCCACGGCTCCGTCTTCGACAACGACGAGAAGGTGAGCATCGTCCGGCGCGCCCTGACGGGGCTCGAGGCGGTGGGAGTCGAGCGCGTGTGGGTCATGCCGGATTCCTTCGGCATCGGACGCAAGGCGCTCGACGGCCTGGGCCTCAGGCTCGCCGTGTCAATGCTCCCGATGCCGGTCACGTTCACCCAGGAAGACTCGACACGCGCGGCGGCGCTGCTGGTCCAGGGCGGGGTGGGTTGCATCGTCACGCTGGGGGGCGACGGCACCAACCGTGCCGTCGCCAAGGCGAGCGGCGACGTGCCGCTCGTGCCGGTCTCGACCGGCACCAACAACGTCATCCCCACGATGGTCGACGGGACCGTCGCCGGGCTCGCGGCGGGCCTGGTGGCGCGCGGCCTCGCCCCGGACGCCGTGCGAACCCTCCCGCGCCTGGACGTGATCCGGCTCGACGCGGCGGCCGACCTGGCCCTGGTGGACGTGGCCCTCTACGACGAGTGCTTCGTCGCCTCGCGCGCGATCTGGGACGCCGCCAAGATCCGGGAGGTCGTGCTGACGCGCGCCGTGCCCGGGAGCATCGGGCTCTCGTCCATCGGCGCCCACCTGCCAGATGCGGCCCGCCGGGACGGGCACGGCCTCTACCTCCGGGTCGGCGAGGGCGGGCGGCCGGTGCTGGCGCCGATCGGGCCAGGCCTGGTGCGGGAGGTCCGGCTGGCCGAGACCCGGCTTCTCGCGCCGGGGGACGAGGTCGTGATCCGCCGGGCACACCCGGCGGTCCTCGCCTTGGACGGCGAGCGCGAGATCGAGCTCGCGCCGGGCGCCCGCGTCGTGGTCCGGCTCAACGCGCACGGCCCGCGCGTGGTGGACGTGCGGCGGGCGATGGAGCTGGCCGCGGCTGCGGGCGTCTTCGTCGAGCCGCGGCTCGGGGCGCCCGCGTAGGGCGCCCGCCGGCCGCGTCGCCTGTCGCGAACCAGACGACGACCACGCGCTTGGGGTGGGCGCGATCCAGCCGGGCGCGTCCGCTCATCTGGACACCGGGGACAGCCTACCCTATCCTGCCGGCATGGCGACGCACGAGGTCCTGAACCAGCCGCCCCCCCTCTCGGACTACGATCTCTACACAACCGACCGCGCCCTCGTCGAGGCGGTCCGGCGCGACGGCGCCGGCTGGGCCGAGGCGGACCTCGCTGCCTTCGGGCAGCGGCTCGGCTCCCAGGAGGCGCTCGACTGGGGCGTGCAGGCGAACCGCTACCCGCCCGTCCTCCACGCCTTCGACCGGTTCGGCCGGCGGCGGGACGAGGTCGAGTTCCACCCGGCCTGGCACGCCCTCCTCGGCCTCGGCGTGGCCCGGGGGCTCCACGGCGGGCCCTGGCGCGACCGGCGGCCCGGGGCCCACGTCGCGCGGGCGGCCGGCGTCTTCCTCCTGAACGAGGTCGAGGCGGGGGTCTGCTGCCCGATCGCGATGACGTACGCCGCGGTGCCGGCGCTCCGCCTCCAGCCCGAGCTGGCGGCGGAGTGGGAGCCGCGGATCACCGCGACGACCTACGATCCGCGCTTCCGCCCTGCCCGGGAAAAGGCGGGCGTGCTCGTCGGCATGGCGATGACCGAGAAGCAGGGGGGCTCGGACGTCCGGGCCAACACCACGGGCGCCGTCCCGGTCGGCGCGGGCGGGCCCGGCGCCGAGTACCGCCTGACGGGCCACAAGTGGTTCTGCTCGGCGCCGATGTGCGACGCCTTCCTGACCCTCGCCCAGGCGCCCGGCGGGCTCTCGTGCTTCCTCCTGCCGCGCTTTCTGCCCGACGGGACGCCGAACCGCTTCCACCTCCAGCGGCTCAAGGACAAGCTCGGCAACCGCGCGAACGCCTCGGCCGAGGTCGAGTTCGACGGCGCCGCGGCGTGGCTCGTGGGCGAGGAGGGGCGCGGGGTGCCGGTGATCATCGAGATGGTCAACTGCACGCGGCTCGACTGCGCGCTGGGCTCGGCCGGGCTCACGCGCCAGGCCGTCGCCCAGGCGCTCCACCACGCGGCGCACCGCGCGGCGTTCGGCCGGCGGCTCTTCGACCAGCCGCTCATGCGCGCCGTCCTCGCCGACCTCGCCGTCGAGTCCGAGGCGGCGACGGCGCTCGCCCTCCGGCTTGCGCGGGCCTACGACCGGCAGGACGATCCGGTCGAGGCCGCCTTCCGTCGCGTCGCGACGCCCGCCGCGAAGTACTGGATCTGCAAGCGCGGGCCCGCCGCCGTGGCCGAGGCGATGGAGGTCCTGGGCGGGAACGGCTACGTCGAGGAGTCGGTCCTCCCGCGGCTCTACCGCGAGGCGCCGGTGAACTCGATCTGGGAGGGGAGCGGGAACGTCATGTGCCTCGACGTCCTCCGCGCCCTCGCCCGCGAGCCGAAGACCTTCGAGGCGCTCCGGGCCGAGCTGACGGCCGCGGCCGGCGCCGACCGGCGGCTCGACGCGCACGTCTCGGCGCTCGACGATGCACTGAACCGGGGCGGGGGCGAGGCCGGCGAGGCGGAGGCGCGGCGGCTCGTCGAGCGGCTGGCGCTCGCGCTCCAGGGCGCGCTCCTCGTCCGCCACGCCCCGCGCGCGGTCGCGGACGCCTTCTGCGCCTCGCGCCTCGGGGGCGACTGGGGCCGCGCGTTCGGCACGCTCCCCGCGGGAACGGACTTCGGGGCGATCCTCGACCGCGCACGCCCCTGAGGGGGGTCAGCTATGCGTGACGCGTTTCGCACCGTGCTGTGCGATCTCCTCGGCATCGAGTACCCGATCCTCCAGTCGGGGATGGGCAGCGTGGCGGGTCCGGAGCTGGTCGCCGAGGTCTCCCGCGCGGGCGGGCTCGGCATCATCGGCGGGCTCAACGTGGCGCCGGACGAGCTGCGCCGGCACATCCGCCGGGTGCGGGCGCTGACCGATCGGCCGTTCGGCGTGAACCTCTGGCTGCACTCCGAGCTGCGCCCGCCGGTAGACGCGGCGCGGATTCCCGAGGAGACGATCGGGCAGGTCCAGGGGACGCTCAACCGCTTCCGCGAGCGGCTCGGGATTCCGCCGAGTCTCGCCCGCCCGCCCGCGTTGCCGGATTTCGTCGAGGCCGACTTCGAAGTGGTCCTCGACGAGCGTGTGCCGGTCTTCAGTGCCGGGATCGGCAACCCGAGCGCCGAGATGGTCCGACGCTGCCACGAGCGCGGCGTCACGGTGATCGCGATGGTGGCGACGGTCGAGGCCGCGCGCGACGTCGCCGCGGCGGGCGTGGACGCGATCGTCACCCAGGGCGCCGACGCGGGCGGCCACCGCTCCGTCGGCGCGAAGCCCGCCTCCCCCGCGGCGGCCATGGTCGGCACGATGGCTCTCGTGCCGCAGGTCGTGGACGCCGTCGAGGTCCCGGTGATCGCCGCCGGAGGGATCGCCGACGGCCGCGGGCTGGTCGCGGCCATCGCGCTCGGCGCGAGCGGCATCCTGCTCGGGACGCGATTTGTGGCTACCCGGGAGGCCACCGCGCCGGAGTTCTGGAAGAAGAGCCTCCTCGAGTGCGAGGCCGACGCGACCACGGTGACCGACGCCTTCACCGGGCAGTGGGCACGCGCCCTGCGCAACACGTTCCAGGCCGAGTACGAGGCTTCGGGCGCGCCCGTGCTGCCAGGCCTGCTCCAGGCCGTCGCGGCGCAGGATATCTACGCCGCCACGACGCAGCGGGGTAACCGGGAGTATTACCCGCTGCTTGCCGGCCAGAGCGTCGGTCTGATCCGCGACCTGCCTGGCGCCGCGGAGGTCGTCGGGGCGATCGTCCGGGAGGCGTCCGCGGTGCTGGCCGCGCTCCCCCGGCGTGTCCGGGCGAGCTGAGCCGATCCCCGGCTGGTGCGCTTCGTCATCCATCCGGACGTCTTCGGCGCCTTTCCCAGCCTCCGCATCGCCGTGGCGGTGGCGCGCGCCGGACGAAGGCGCGGAGGCCGCGCGTGCCATCCTCCCCGGCGGTGCGGGCGAGGAACGTCAGGGACCGGCTCAGGCCCAGCGATCGAGCCCCACCGAGCGCCGGACGAGGGTCACCACCCCGAGGTTAACGGCGGCGACGATGACCGAGAAGGCGGCGACGAGGGTGAATTGGGCTTCCTGGGCGAAGTCGTAGATGACGACCGCCGTCACCTCGTTGCCCCCGGTGTAGAGGAAGACGGAGGTGCCGAGCTCCCGGAAGAGCAGCACGAACTGGATCACGGCGGCGGCCAGTAGCCCATGCCGGATCAGGGGCACGGTCACGTCGCGCAGGGAGCGGAGCCACGTGCCGCCGAGCGTCCGGGCGGCCTCCTCGAGGTCGGGGCTGAGCTGGGTCAGCGCGCCGCGCGCGTAGGCGAACGTCACCGGCAGGCTCCGCACGACGTAGGCCAGCCAGAGGATGGTGAGGGTGCCGGCGAGCGCGAAGGGGCGGCCGCCGAAGGCCAGCACCAGCGCCACGCCCAGCGCGGCGCCGGGCAGGGCGAACGGGGCCAGCATCAGGAGAGCGAGGAGCCCCCGGCCGCGCGCGCGCGCCCGCTCGACGAGCCAGGCCGCGAGAAGGCCCAGGGCCAGGGCTGCCAGCACCGCGGCCGCCGACAGCCAGAGGCTATGCCAGAGGGCCCTGACCGCCGCGCTCTGGTCGAACAGGTAACGGTAATTGTCGAGGAGGGTGAAGTTCTCGGGGGACAGCGGGCGGCCGAGGCTCTTCTGGAGCGAGACCATCAGGAGCGTGCCGTACGGCAGGAACACCGCCAGGCCCACGACCGCGAGGCAGGCGGCGGCGAGCGGGTATCGGCCCCAACCGAGCGCCGGGAGGCCGCGTCGCGACGCCTGCCCCGTCGTCACGGTGAACCGCCGCCGGCCGAGCCAGAGGCGCTGGAGCGCGAGGAGGCCGGCCAGCGTCAGCACGACCGGCAGGGTCATGACCGCGGCCAGCTCGAGCCGCGGCGGGAACCGCATCATCGTCAGCATCTTGGTCGCCAGCGTGTGGAACTGGACGGGGACGCCGAGCACCGCCACCGGGCCGAAGATGACCATCGCCTCGACGAAGACGAGGATCGCGCCCGAGAGGATGGCCGGCAGGACGAGCGGCAGCGTGATCTCCAGCGTCGTGCGCAGGCGGCCCGCGCCGAGGAGCCGCGAGGCGTCCTCCAGGCTCGCGTCCATGCCGTCCAGCGCGGCGGCCACGGGCAGGAAGACCAGGGGGTAGGAGAACAGGGTGAGGACGAACACGATCCCCCACGGCGAGAAGATGTCGAAGGGGGCCCGGTCGAGCCCGAGCCACTCCATCAGCAGGCGGTTGAGCTTCCCGGCCCGCGGACCGAGGAGCAGCACCCAGGCCAGGGCCCCCAGGAAGCTCGGGCTGGCGAGCGTCAGGGCGGAGAGCGTCCGGACCGCCCCGCGCAGGGGCATGTCGGTGCGCGCCACCGCCCACCCCATGAACACGCCGATGACCGCCGACCCCGCCGTCGTGGCCCCCGCGATCCAGAGCGTGTTCCAGAGGACCTGGCGCAGCTCGGGATCGCGGAGGAGCTCGACGTAGTGGGCGAGCGTCCACCCGCCCGGGCCGCGGAGCGACTCGACGGCCAGGCGCCCCAGGGGGTAGACGACCAGCAGGGCGGTCGCGGCCAGGAGGCCGCCCAGAACGCCGAGCTTCGCCCACTCGGTCCGGCCGGGCACAGGCGACTACTTCCGGAGGTAGCCCTGGAAGGTCTCCAGCATCTGCTTCCGGTTCTTCGCCAGCCACGCGAAGTCGGGGGCCACCAGCTTGACGTCGGTCACCCTCGGCAGGCCGGCCGGTGGGGCCACGTGCTTCAGCACCGCGCGGGAGGCGAGCCGGTCGTTGAGGTGGCGCTGGGTCTCGTCGGCGATGTGGAACGCGACGAAGAGGCGGGCGGCGTTCGGGTTCTTCGCGCCCCTGGCGAGCGACACGTAATAGGCGTTCACCGGCACGCCCTCGGCCGGATAGATCATGGCGAGCGGCTCGCCCCGCTTCTGGGCGTCGAGCACGTTCGGCTCCACGCCGGGGAGTGCCACCAGGGCCTCGCCGGTGATCACGAGCTGGGCGAGCGCGGTCGCGCTGTCCTGGATCAGCATGCCCCCGGCGCCGAGCTTCTGGTAGAGCTCCCACCCGGCGATCCGGGTGACGGCATTGACGAAGCCCGCGGTCGTGCCCGAGGTGGCCGGGTTCCCGTGGGCGACCTTGCCCTTGAAGAAGGGGTCGGTCAGGTCCTTCCACGCTTTCGGCGTCTTGTCGGCGGGCACCTTCGCCTTGTTGTAGGCGATGCCGAGGACGTTGAGCGTGAACGGGACGGAGTCGCCGCCCGGCTCCATGAGGGACTCGACCACCTGGTCGGCGTTCGGCGGCAGGTACTTCTCGATCAGACCCTCCTGGCGGAGGTACCCGAGGGCGGCGACGTCGGCCACCGAGATGACGTCGGCCCGCACGGCCCCGGCCTTCTGCTCGGCCGCCAGCATCTGGAGGATGTCCCCGGTCGGCTTCCGCGTCGCCTGGACCTTGATGCCGTATTCCTGCTCGAAGCGCTTGGCGAGCTCGGTGATCTGTTCTCGGGTGTGGCCGCCGGTGTAGATGACGACCGTTCCCTCCCGCTTGGCGGCGGCGACCAGCTCGGGCGGGAGACCGGCGCCGGCGGCCGGGTGCGGGGCCAGCGACAGCGCGAACAGCGCGGTGACGGCCCTGATGGCGGCGATTCGCCTCATGGCATCGCTCCTTTCGTCAAGGGTCCAGCCCGATGGTGGCAGCGTCGCGGGGGAACGCGATCGAGACCGGCTCCCCCGGCGGGAAGGCCGACGAGGGGTGGGCGCGCACCTTCCAGGCCCCGCTCCCCGTGTCGACCGTGTACTCCGCGAGGTCCCCCAGGAAGACGCGGTGAAGGACGCGACCCGCGATGTGGTTCTCGCCGCCGGGCGGGGGCGCCGCCGGCGACAGGGTCACGTCGGCCGGCCGGACGGAAAGCCAGGCACCGGCCCCGGCGGCGAGTCGGTCCCGCAAGCCGTTCGGCACGCCGGCCCAGAGCGGGCCGAGGCCGGGGACCTCGAGGCAGGCGGCGTCCGGCCCGACCCGCGCGATCCGGCCCTCGACCAGGTTGGTCGCCCCCAGGAAGCCGGCCACGAAGCGCGAGCGGGGGTGGCGGTAGAGGGTCTCGGGCGGCCCCTGCTGCTCGACGGTCCCGTCGTGCATGACGACCAGGTGGTCGGCCAGCACCATGGCCTCGGCCTGGTCGTGGGTGACGTAGAGGTAGGTGAGGCCGAGCTCCCGCTGGAGGAGGCGGAGCTCGGCCCGCATCTCGTCGCGGAGCACGGCGTCCAGGTTCGACAGGGGCTCGTCGAGGAGCAGGATGGCGGGCTCGACCACGATGGCGCGCGCGAGCGCCACCCGCTGCTGTTGTCCCCCCGACAGCTCGCCGGGGTAGCGGGCGGAAAGGTCCGGCATGTGGACCATGGCGAGGGCTCGCGCGACGCGCCGCCGGACGTCCTGGCGGGGCAGGCCGCGGACCCGGAGCCCGTAGGCGACGTTCTCGAAGACCGTCTTGTGCGGCCAGAGCGCGTAGCTCTGGAAGACCATGGCGAGGTTCCGGCGCTCGGGCGGCACCCCCCACCCCGGGCCGGCAATCTCCCGGCCGTCGAGCCAGATTCCGCCCCCGTCCGGATGAACGAGCCCGGCCGCCAGCCGGAGCGTCGTCGTCTTGCCGCAGCCGCTCGGGCCCAGCAGCACGACGACGTGGCCCTCCGCGACGTCGAGCGAGACGCCCCGGACGGCGGGGTGGTCGGCGAAGCGCTTGACGAGACTGACCAGCCTGAGCTTGGCCACCGCCTGCTCAGGATAGATGAGGGGTTGCGGGTCCGACAAGGGAGGCTGTCAGCCGGACCCTTGACCCCGTCGCCCAGGTGGAGACAATGGGAAGCGTGACCCACCGCGACGCCGCCCTGCTCACGACGCACCTGCCCTTCAACCGCGACTGCCTCGGGGGCGCCTTCGTCCCGGCGAAGCACCTGGCCGCCCCGCCGGCGCCGCGGGGCCACTGGCTCATCCTCCAGGGGCAGGGCCTGGTCGTCGTGCCGCGCGCCGACGGCTTCACCCTGCCGACCGGCGACTGCCCGGCGGCGTTCGACGGCAAGCTCGGCCTCCCGCTCTGGCTCGGCACGCTCGCCAGCACGCCGTGCTGGGTCGCGTCGCTCCCGAAGGAGGCGCCGATCCCCGAAGGGTTCCACCGGGAGACGCTCGTCCCCATGCAGGGAACCCGGTTGCCCGACGACCTCCTCTCGCTCGGCGGGATGGCGGCGCAGCTCCTCTGGTGGGAGAGCACGAGCGGCCGCTGCCCGCGCTGCGGGGAGCCGACCGGGCGCATCCCCGGCGAGTGGGGGAAGCGCTGCCCCCGCTGCCGCTACGAGCACTTCCCGCACCTCCACCCGGCGGTGATCGTGCTGGTCCGCGACCGAGACCGGTGCCTCCTCACGCGCAAGGCGGAGTGGCGGCCCGGCCGCTACAGCCTGGTCGCCGGCTTCGTGGACAATGGCGAGTCGCTCGAGGGCGCCGTCCACCGCGAGGTGCGGGAGGAGGTCGGCGTCGAGGTCACGGACGTCCGCTACGTCGGGAGCCAGAACTGGCCGTTCCCGAGCCAGCTCATGATCGGCTTCGTCGCGCGCTACGCGGGCGGCGAGGTGCGGATCGACCGGGAGGAGCTGGAGGACGCGCGCTGGTTCGGGTACGGGGAGCTGCCCGACGGTCCCTCGCGGCACAGCATCGCGCGCTGGATCATCGACCACCACGCCCGCCCCGACGAGTCTGTCCCTCTCCCTCCCTCGGGGAGGGAGAGGGCAGGGTGAGGGTGGGCGCCACCCAGGGAGGCCCGCATGCCCTACCGCATCAACCACATCCACCTGAAGGCCCCGGATCCGCGGAAGACGGCGGAGTGGTACGTGACCGCGTTCCGCTTCAAGATCGTGAGCGACGAGGACCGCGTCTTCGGCGACCGGTTCATCCGCTGCCAGAGCGAGGACGGCGGGATGGCGGTGAACATCTCCGGCGCCCGCACGGGCGAGCGGCTCGGCCCGGGCGACGCGAACGCCCATCACGGGCTCGAGCACTTCGGGTTCGACTCCGAGGACCTCGAGGCGGACATCCGGCGGCTCGAAGGCCTCGGCGCCAAGCTCCTCGAGGGCCCGATCCAGGTGCCGAAGGGCCCGCGGGTCGCGTTCCTCCGCGCCCCCGACGACACGCGGATCGAGCTGATCCAGTGGCCGAAGGTCGCCGGCGGCGCCTGCTAGGCAAACTCCCTCTCCTCCATCGGGCGAGAGGGTCGGGGTGAGGGGGCCATGAAGCACGAGATCGCGGTCATTCCGGGGGACGGGATCGGCAAGGAGGTCGTGCCCGAGGGGATGCGCGTCCTCGAGGCGGCCGGGCGCCGGTTCGGCTTTCAGCTCGCCTGGACCCACTTCGACTGGAGCTGCGAAGTCTACGCGAAGACGGGCCGGATGATGCCCGAGGACGGCGTGGACCGCCTTCGCGCGTTCGACGCGATCTACCTCGGCGCCGTCGGCTTCCCGGGCGTGCCGGACCACGTCTCGCTCTGGGGGCTCCTGATCCCCATCCGCCGCACGTTCCGCCAGTACATCAACCTGCGCCCCGTGCGGCTCCTCAGGGGCGTCCGCTCCCCGCTCGCGGGCCGGACCCCCGACGACATCGACATGGTGATCGTCCGCGAGAACAACGAAGGGGAGTACTCCGAGATCGGCGGGCGGCTCTACCGTGGCACGCCCGAGGAGCTGGCCGTCCAGCAGGCGATCTTCACCCGCAAGGGGTGCGACCGCGTCATGCGCTACGCGTTCGAGCTGGCGATGACCCGTCCCGCGCGCCACGTCACCTCGGCGACGAAGTCGAACGGGATCATCCACAGCATGCCGTACTGGGACGAGCGCTTCGCGGCCATGGCGAAGAACTACCCCGGGGTCCGGACGGACCAGTACCACATCGACATCCTGACGGCCCACTTCGTCCAGCACCCGGACTGGTTCGACGTGGTCGTCGCCTCGAACCTCTTCGGCGACATCCTCTCGGACCTCGGCCCGGCCATCGCCGGCTCGATCGGGCTCGCCCCCGGCGCGAACATCAACCCGGAGAAGGAGCACCCCTCGATGTTCGAGCCGGTCCACGGCTCGGCCCCGGACATCGCCGGCAAGGGGATCGCGAACCCCATCGGCCAGATCTGGACGGGCGCGATGCTGCTCGAGCACCTCGGCCACGCCGACGCGGCCCGCGCCGTCGTCCGCGCGATCGAGCACATCGTCGAGGAGGGCAAGACGGTCACGCGCGACCTCGGCGGCAAGGCCTCGACCCGCGAGGTCGGCGAGGCGATCGCCTCGCTGATCTGACCCCCCCTCGTTTCCCTCTCCCCCTCGAGGGGGAGAGGGGAGGGGGAGGGGGTCGCACCCACCGCCCGATGCCCGAGCTGCCCGACGTCGTCGCCTACATCGACGCGCTCGAGCGGCGGATCCTCGGCCAGGCCCTCGAGCGGGTGCGCCTCGCGAGCCCGTTCGTTCTCCGCTCGGTCGATCCGTCCATCGCGACCGCGACCGGACGGCACGTGGTCGGCCTTCGCCGGCTCGGGAAGCGGATCGTCGTCGCGCTCGAGGGGGAGCTGTACCTGGTGCTCCACCTGATGATCGCGGGGCGGCTCCACTGGAAGGCGGCCGGCGCGAGGATTCCGGGGAAGGTCGGCCTCGCCGCGTTCGACTTCCCGCCGGGGACGCTCCTCCTGACGGAGGCCGGCTCGACCAAGCGCGCCGCGCTCAACCTGGTCCGCGGAGCGGCCGCGCTCCGGGAGCACGATCCCGGCGGAATCGAGCCCCTCGAGGCCGACCTGGACCGGTTCCGGGCGGCGCTCACCCGCGAGAGCCACCCCCTCAAGCGCGTGCTCACCGATCCCCGGGTCTTCAGCGGGATCGGGAACGCCTACTCGGACGAGATCCTCCACCGCGCCCGCCTCTCGCCGGTGAAGCTGACGGCCCAGCTCGATTCGGCCGAGATCGCAAGGCTTTACGACTCGACCCGTGCCACGCTCCTCGAATGGGTCGCGCGCCTGCGGCGCGAGGCGGGCGACGGCTTTCCCGAAGGGGTCACGGCGTTCCGACCGGGGATGGCGGTCCACGGGCGCTACGGCCAGCCGTGCCCGGAGTGTGGCGCGCCCGTCCAGCGGATCGTCTTCGCGGAGAACGAGACGAACTACTGCGCCCGCTGCCAGACGGGTGGGAAACTCCTCGCCGACCGCGTGCTTTCCCGGCTGCTCAAGCGCGACTGGCCCCGGACCCTGGAAGAGCTGGAGGAACGGCGCCGCCCCGCGTCTAGGTAGACGGTCCTCCGCTCAGGCGGTCCACCGCGCGGTCGAGGTGCATCCAGATGACGCGCGAATAGCGGAAGATCGCGGGAACGAACAGGAGGAAGATCACCACCGAGGGAGCCAGGTTCCAGGGGTTTTCGAGTCCGACGAGCCACCACGTCAGGATCACGAGGGAGCCCAGGACGGCGAGCCCCAGGGCGTAGCTCACGTACATCGCGCCGAGGAAGTACCCCTGCTCCCGCTCGAAGCGGAGGTCGCAGACCGGGCAGCGCTCGTGCATCCGGATCCGGCCGCGGAAGACCTGCCCGCGGAAGCACCGGGGGCAGCGCTGGCGCAGGATGGCCCCGAGTCGCGACGCGCCTCTGTCGCGCACCTCCACTGACGTGCTAGGCCGGAGCCTCCGCCTGACGGAGTCGTGCCTCCTCCGAGGCTGGGTCCCAGTCGGTGGACCGCCCGCCGGGCCCGTCCACGGCCGCCATCCGCGCGAGGAGCCGGTCGTGGAGCGCCTGCGTCTTCTCGCTCCGACAGCGGTCGCGTGCGGCGAGGACCGGGTCGAGCGCGGCGTGCGCGCCGGCCACATCGGGCGCTCCGGCCAGCGTCTGGTCGACCAGCCGCCGGTAGATCCGCGTCAGCTCGCCGATGAGCGGCGGCGGGTACTCCCGCCCCTGGATCTTGAGCGTCGTGACGCCGAGCGCGATGTAGCGAGGCACGTCCTCGAGCAGGTTGTAGATCTCGTTGTTCGAGCGGTCGAGGTAGGTCAGGACCTTGTCCGGGAAGCGCGCGGCGATCCCGGGGACGTGGTTGCCGAGGCACGGGCGGTAGCAGACACCGCCCTTGTCGGGGTTGCCGATGAGCTTCATCCGGCTGGTCCCGTCCGAGTCGTGGACCACGCGCTCCTCGAAGTAGGGCGCGAAGTAGTCGTAGAGCCGGCAGCCTCCGACGCCGGTGATGCAGCGGTTACTGTGGATCAGGAGCTCGACGCCGATCCCGACCTCGTCCGCCGTCCGCTTGAGCGCCGCGATCCGGTCGAAGGTGTTGAGCGCCGTGGAGGCGACGAACTGGGTCGCGCCGGCCGCCTTGACGCGCTCCATCGCCGCGCGGTCCCGGACGTTGCAGGCCACGCTCGCGTGGATCGTGATCTCGGGGACGCGCGCGTGGACCTCGCGCATGGCGTCCTCGGACTTCATGATGAAGCCGTCCACGCCCGCGCGCGCGTACGTCTCGACCTTCCGGAGCATCTCCGCGTGGTCCGCGGGGTCGATGTCCACGTTGAGGGCCACGCGCAGCTTCGCCCCGTGGTCGTGGGCGTGCCGGATCGCGTCCAGGACCTCGTGGTGCTGGACCTCGTAGGCCGGATCCCGCCGGCTCCAGCCGAGCGGGCCCACGTAGACCGAGTTGGCGCCTGCCCGCACGGCTTCGCGTAACATCTCCAGGCTGCCTCCCGGCGAGAGTAGCTCCGTCATCACGCGCTCCTTTCCGGCGGCCGGGCGTCCCCGGCCGCGACGTAGTCCATTCCGCTCCGCCCGAAGGCGAAGCCGTTGCAGAGCCCGAGGCGCGAGTGCGCCCGGAGGGTGCGCCACCATTCTGCCTCGACGCCGTATCCTCCGTCGAGGGCGCGCCGGAGCGCCTCGCGGTACACCCGCGCGACCGCGAGCCGGTAGGCGGGGCTCTCGGAGTGGGCCTCGATCCGGAAGTGGCGGTGCCCCGCCGTCACGAGGCGCGGCAGGTGCTCGAGGAGGCACAGGTCCCGGCCGGAGAGAACGCCCTTGCCGACCGACTTGAGTCCCCAGCCGTCCTTCTCGAGGAGCACGTCCTGCTGGCAGAGATCGGGGCAGGGGACGCCCCAGGTCGCCTCGTACGGGAGGAGGGCGCAGATCTCCGAGACGCCGATCGGGATCTTCCCGTGGACGGTCAGCTCCATCGGGACGCCCGTGGCCCGCGCGATCGCGTCCACTTCGTCCAGCGTCAGCTCGTGGCTCGGGGCGACGCGTGCGGCCCCGAAGCCCTTGAGGACCTCGATCCCGAGGTCGGTGTAGACGTTGGCGAAGTGGCCGACGTGGATCGCCAGCCCGGGGAGCTCGTCGCGGACGAGCTTGGCCAGCCCGAGGCTGTGCACCTCGACGGCCTCGGCGCCGGCGCCCGCCCCCGTCTCCAGCGCCGCGCGGATCGCGGGCAGCGTGTCGGCGCGCGGGGCCGCGTGGGTCGCGAGGTACGCGCGCCTCCCCTGGTCGCGGACGATTCGGATCGCCTCGCGGAGATCCGTGGGGCGCTCGAGGACGTTCCCCTCGTAGAGCCGGCAGTAGACGTTCCCGAGGTAGACGGCGTCGTAGGGCCCCAGGTCGGAGGCACGGAGGTGACGCAGGTTCGAGACCGTGGTGGTCAGCTCGAACGGCGGAGCCGTCTTCACGGTGGTCTCCGGCCTGGCGTCAGCGTCCGACGACGGTCCAGCGTGGCGGCAGCTCCGCCTCCGGCGCCGCCGGCGGTCCCGGTTCGCCCGCCTTCGCGGCGTCGAGGGCCCGCCGGTAGCGCGCGACGAGCGGGGTCAGCTGCTCCGCCGGGAGGCTTCGCCCCTGGAGCTTCAGGACGCCGACCCCGGCCCTCACGTAGCCCGCAACGTCGGCCTCACGGCTGAGCTGCCGGCTCGGGAACGTGAAGGCGGCCCGCCGGCCCGCCCCGTCCTCCGCCGCCCACGGCTCCTGGCAGATCCGGAAGCAGGCGCCGACGCCGCCCCGCTTCATGCTTCCGGTCTGGCGCATTCCGTCCACGAGGCCACCCGCGTCCGGGAGCGCGGTGGGCTTGAGGTGGACGTAGCTCGGCATCGAGCACCGGCCGAGGAGCACGAACTCCTCGACCATGTGGAGCATGACCTCCACCGTGATCCCCCCGACCGCGGCGCACTCGGCCGCCTCGTCGGGGCCGACGGTGCCCGGCAGCACGACCGCGTCCGCCCCGACCTCGCGGAAGAAGGCGACGTCGGCGGCGGTCTGCGCGCCGCAGCCGATGCTGGCCGTGAGCCGGAGGGTCGGGACGCGGCGGTGGAGATCGGACAGGATCCCGAGATCGTTGACGATGACGGTACGGACCCCGAGGTCGAGGACCCGCGGGACCTGGTCGAAGAGGGCCGCGCGCTCGCGCGGCTTCGGAATGGTGTTGAGCGCGACGTGGATCTCGGCTCGGCGCGCTGTCGCGAGCCCGACCGCCCGGGCCAGCTCGCCCCAGTCCAACTCGCCGCGCGCGCCGCCCCGGCTCCAGCCCTTGAGCCCGACGTAGACGGCGTCCGCCCCCGCCGCGAGGGCGGCGTCGAGGGCTTCAGGGCTCCCGGCGGGGGCCAGCAGGATCGCCATCGGTGAGAGTCAGCGTCCGGGAAAGACCGCACGAAGTCAAGGGGCGCCGCCTGCCTCGCACCGCGACCGCGGCATCCTCAGCGAGCGGGCTGGAAGAGCTCGATGGGGTTGCCGGAGGGGTCGTCGAACAGGATCTGGGCGCCGCCGGGGCCCCTCACGATGTCGTTGCGGGTGGTGTAGATTCTTCAGACGCAGCGACCGCCGTCCACCTCCACGCAGGTCCCCGTCATCATCGCGGCGTCGTCCGAGGCGAGGAAGAGCGCGGCCTTGGCGATGTCCTCCGGCGTGTTGAGCCGCCCCAGCGGGATCGTGGCGACGTAGCGCGCCCGGCTTTCCTCGTCGATCGCCGGCTTGCCCATGAAGGTCGGCAGCATCGGCGTCTCCGTGGCGACCGGCGCGAGCGCGACCACGCGGATCCCAAAGGGCGCCAGCTCGAGCGCCAGGGTCTTCGTCAGGGCGATCACGGCGCCCTTCGAGGCCGTGTAGCACTGCACCCGTGGGCGCGGCCGGATCGCCGACGTCGAGGCGGTGATGAGGATGACGCCGGCGCGCTGGCGCTTCATCACCGGCGCCGCGTACTTGATGCCGAGGAAGACCCCCTTGACGTTCACCGCCATGATCCGGTCGAAGGTCGCCTCGTCCACGTCCTCGATGCTCGTCGGCCACTGGGGGACCCCGGCGTTGGCGAAGAACACGTCGAGCTGGCCCCACCGGGCGAGGGTCTGGCCGACCGCCGCCTCGTTGTCGCTCGCGATGGCGACGTCGGCCCGGATCGCCAGGGCCTGGGCGCCCGCCCGCTCGATCTCCTGTACCGTGGCCTTGGCGGCGTCCTCGCGGACGTCCACGACCGCCACCTTCGCGCCCTCCCGGGCGAAGAGGAGCGCCGAGGCCCGGCCGATCCCGGAGCCCGCTCCCGTTACCAGCGCGATCTTGCCCTCGAGCTTCATGCGGTGTCTCCTCTGAGCCCCTCACCCCGGCCCGCTCCCCCGGTGAGGGTCCTGGAGTGCGGCCGAGAAATCGTGTGTGGAGCCGCCGCACGCCGGCGGGCCACCGGCGCAGCTCCACCGGGACCAGCAGGGTCGCCATCGGCAGGCTCAGCGTCCGGGAACGGGCCGGCGAAGTCAAGGGGGCTTTTTCTTTCGGATGCCAGACCCCGGTGTTAGACTGCCGACGACCACGTCATTGTCGACCAAGCGGGGAGGTAGAGCTCATGCTCGGATCGAAACCCCTCCTGCTGGTGATCCTTGGGATCACGGTTCTGGGTGGGCAAGCCCCTGGGGCGCTCGCCGGTGCCCTCACCTCGCGTGTCGAGACTGATATCCACGGGTTGTACGAGCGCCTGCAGCCGGGGATGACCGTCGAGGAGGTTGCGGCGGCAGTCGACAGCCGGCAGCTCCGGACAGCTCCTCGGCCGGTGTCGTCCTGGGTCGTGTGGAGTTCCGTGGGGCGGGAAGCGCGTGCCACAGCGGTACTCCGGGTGGCCTTTCGTGAGGAGCGGCTTGTCCGAGCGGAGTACGAGGTCTTCGGCGACCGGTATCGGCGGCTGGTCAAGGGCGGCGGCGAGCCGGAGATCGAGGTCTACCGGGACCAGTTGCGACGCCTCGCGGACCAAAGCGAGCGAAAGGAGCAGGCGGTCGATGTCTGTCAGACAGCCCTGGAGGCCTACCATCGCCTCACGCTCGGTGCTCAGGAGCGCCTGACCCGGGAAGAGCAGGCGGCTTGGGCCCGCGCCCTTGAACTTCGCCGCGCGGTGGAGCGGTCGCTGGGGGGAAGCGGGTCACTTCGGTGAGTATGACGGCGCGGTCGGCTCACCGCGAGGCCGCCATGTGGATTCGCCCGGGCCGCAGGGCGGCAGCTCCGCGCGGCGTTTCGGTCGATGGGCGGCTGGACGGGCCGGTTCTAGCGGTGCCTCTCCGCTCGACATTCCGAATCGTGAAGCACGCGCTCTTCACGCCTCCCGCGTTTCGTCTCCTCGGTCGCGGCGTCTTCTGACGTCCTCCAGCCTTTCCTGAGGCGATCCCGGTGGCGCAGGTCGATGGCGGCCTTCCCGGCCACCAGGCGGTGGCCTGCGCACCCCTCGTGCCGGTTGGCGCCTCTGCCGCCCGGCGGGGGTCTGTGAGGGACCGGATCGCGACCTCGTCGAGGTCGCGCAGGAGGACGGACGATGCTGGTGCGACGAAGCCTCGGGTTGGTTCCATCGTCGGCGTTGGTGGTGGTGATGGTCCTGTTCGGAGGTCTCCTGACCGGGCCGGCTGGCGCCGCCCGGCACGCCTTCGTCCGCGTGCAGGTCGACACGGCGAACCTTCGGGAGGGGCCGGGGACGGAGTTCGAGCATGTGCGCCACACGTACGAGAACGAACCCCTGCAGGTGGTCAGGCGGCGCGAGACGTGGCTCGAGGTGCGGGACTTTCAGGGCCGGAGCGGCTGGATCTACGCGCCGTTGACGGACGGCCGGTCTACCGTCGTCGTCACCGCGCGCCTCGTCAACGTCCGCTCCGGGCCGGCGACGGACCGGCCCGTCGTGTTCACCGCCGAGCGCGGGGTCAACTTCCTCGTCCTGCGAGAGCAGGGTGGGTGGCTCGAGGTCCAGCACGAGGATGGCGACCGCGGATGGGTGCACGGCGCTCTGGTCTGGGGCGATAAGTGACCCCCCGGCAGCGGGCGGTGCGCCGGGGCGCGGCGCGGCGATGCCTCACGCGGCGCGGGTGGCGCGGTGCCCTGGTCATGGCCGCGATTGCGAGCGTCGTCGGGGCATGCCAGCGCGCACACGCGACGGAGGTGGTCCGCTGGTGCCACGAGGTCGTGCGCGGAGACTCCCTCACCGCGCTCGGCGCACGGTATGGAACCAGCGCTGCTGCGCTCGCGCGACTGAGCTCCCTGCGCCTCGGCTCCCGTCTGCGCATTGGCCGGATCCTGGCATTGCCGCGGGTGGAGGAGCTGCGGCAGGGACGCCTCCTCCCTCCCGCCTCGCCCTTGCGGACACCACCGGGCTACCTCCGACGGGAGAACGCGGCCGCCGATCGCGAGCGCCTTTCGCGCATGCGAAACCGCGGCATGGTGGAGCGCTTCGTGCGGGCGCGGCTCCTCGTGCCCGTGGCGGCACGAGGGTCCGGGTACTGGGTGGACGGCGTGCCGGATTGGCTGCGCGTCGCCCGACCGTGGACCAGGCAGTTCGTCGATCAGTTGGCCCGCGCGATGGCGGAGCTGTTCGGGGTTCGGCTCAAGGTCACGTCGCTCACCCGGACCGTCGGCGTCCAGCGCTCGCTGGCCGCCTGGAACGGAAACGCGGCGCCAGCCCACGGCGCCATCCGCTCGACCCACCTCACCGGGTCCTCGGTTGACCTGTCGAAGGTGCCGTACTCCGAGGCCGAACTCCGGTGGCTACGCGTGGTCTTGCGGCGGCTCACGGACCGAGGACTCGTCAGCGCGATCGAGGAGTTCGCCCAGCCGCATTTTCACGTGATGGTCCACCGGCGATACACCGTCTACGGTCGGGCCCTGTCGTCGGCGGTCCTGATCGGCGGTTGCTAGGCGTCGTGCCCCACCCTGCCCCCCCGGTGGGAGGGCAGGTCAGAGCCGGGCCAGCAGCACGTGGCGGCGGTTCCGGGTGTACGGCCGCACCTCGGCCGGCCAGCGGCCGAGCTCGACGGCACGCGCCCACGCGTCGCTCACCAGGACGTCCGGGCTCTCGATCTCGTACAGGGCCGTGTAGCGCGGCTCGCTCTCCAGATTGATCGTCCGGCGCTCGCCGCCGATCGCCATGGTCACGGGCTCGCGCCGGAAGCGCGCGATGGCGACGACCCCGGGGACGGCGAGGAGGGCTGGAACGTGTTCCTTGTCGTAGACCTCGTTGAAGAGCGCCTCCCTGGCCGGGTCCACGTCCATCGCGGCGGAAAAGAGATGACGTGTCTGGAACGGCATCGGTGCGTCCTTTCTCGGGTTGGGTGGGGGTCTACTCCGTCCACTCGCCGCGCTCGACCAGGACCTCCTTGAGGACGCGGAGCCCGTCCGCCACGACCGGCATCCCGCCATACGTGACCATCTGGAAGATCACCTCGGCCACTTCCCGGCGCGTCGCCCCGACGTTGAGTGCCGCGTGGCAGTGGGCGCGCAGCTCGGGGAGGCGGTTCAGCACGGTCAGCGCGGCCACCGCGCAGAGCTCCCGCTGCGCCTGCGAGAGCACGTCGCGGCTGTAGAGCTTTCCGGTGAAGAACATGGAGAGCTCGCGCGCCAGCTCCTTGTCGAACTGCTTCCACAGCTCGAACCCCACGCCCCCCTTGAGGGTGTGGAAGAGCATCGCCGCAGTCTTCTTCGTCGTCTCGCGCAGGTCCTCGCTCATCGTCGGTGCCTCCAGCCCCCGCTCAGCGGAGTCCCATCTGGCCGAGGATCGCGCCCGAAAGCTCGCTCCCGGGGTCCTCGAGCTGGCTCACGATGGAGAAGTGGTGGATGCCCGGCAGGTCGAGCACGTCACAGGCAACGTGCCGGCCGCCCCACGCCGCGGCGAGGTGATAGGTCTGGCGATGGTACTCGGGGCCCTCGAGCGCTCCGACGGGGAGGAGGAGCGGCGCCCGGGCTCGCGGGGCGACGTGGATCGGGCTGTTGCGCGCCGCCGCCTCCGGCGTCAGCTTCAGCGTGTCATTGAGGTAGCAGAGGCGGATCGGCTCGAGGTCGTAGAGCCCGCTGATCCCGCAGCCCGCCCTGATGACGTCGGCGGGGACGCCCGCGAAAGTCGGCCAGTCGGTGGCGAAGAGCATCGCGACGAGGTGGCCGCCCGCCGAGTGGCCGGAGACGGTGATGCGCGCGGGGTCGCCCCCGAACGACGCGGCGTTCCGCCAGACCCACGCCACGGAGGCCCGGCACTGGCGGACCAGCTCGTCCATGTCCACCGACGGGATGAGGCCGTAATTGATCACGGCGACGGCGGCGCCGGCCGGGACGAGGGCGCGGGCGACGAAGCTGAAGTCGGCCTTGTCGAGCAGCATCCAGTAGCCGCCGTGGATGAACACGTGGACCGGGGCGGGCCGGCCAGCGGGGGGCAGGAAGACGTCGAGGGCCTCAGCCGGGGTCGGGCCGTAGGGGACGTCGAGCCGGCAGGGCAGCTGCCGCTTCGCCGCGTCACTGGCGGCCCTGTAGTGCGCCAGGTAGTCCGCGAAGTCGGGGACCTTGGCGCGGTTGTCGTACTCACGGTCCAGCGCCGCCCGGTCGTAGCCGCGGAAGATCGGCTCACTCATGGCTCTCCTCGCCTCGGATCAGATTTGCCTCCACAAGAATTCCGCCTTCGCCATCCGCGTCCGGATGCGTGCCACATGCCGCCCGTAGGCCCGGCTCGCCGCGCCGGGGTGCCACGCGGTCGGGTTGGGCAGGCTCCCGGCGACCTGCGCCGCTTCCTCCTCGTCGAGGTCGGCCGCCGCCTTGCCGAAGTACCGGCGGCTCGCCGCCTCGGCGCCGTAGATCCCAGGCCCCAGCTCGGCGACGTTGAGGTAGAGCTCGAGGATCCGGCGCTTGGGGAGCGTCCGCTCGAGCCGCCACGTGAGGACCGCCTCGCGGAGTTTCCGCAGCGGGTTGCGTGAGGGCGAGAGCCAGAGGTTCTTCGCGAGCTGCTGCGTGATCGTCGAGGCGCCGCGCGGCGTCCCCCGCTCTTCGAGCGCCTCCTGGAGCGCGAGCCCGATCTCCCCCACGTCGAAGCCCCGGTGCGAGAAGAAGTTGATGTCCTCCGCGACCAGCACCGCGCGCTTGAGGTGTGGTGAGATCCGCTCGTACGGTATCCACGTCCACGCCACCCGACCCTCGCGGCCGGCCGCGCGCTGCTCGCGCCGGTAGTACTCGATGAATGCCGTCGTCCTCGGGTTCTGCCGGGCCAGCGCTGCCACGTCCGGCCACGTCCACGCCTCCCAGGCGAGCCAGCCGCCCAGGGCGAGGAGGCCAGCCGCAGCGAGCCCGCGCCCCCATCGCCTCGTGCGCCTCCGCGCCGTCACCCGGCTGCCGTCCCGCCTCCCTCTCGGGCGCCGCGAGCCCCGAGCGGCCGCGTCGCCGCCTCGAGCCACGCCGCGGTGTCCGGGTCCACCAGCGGCGTGATCTCCGCGCGGACCCGCGCGTGGTACGCGCCGAGCCAGGCGGCTTCCTCGGCGGTGAGCAGCGCGGGCTCGACCAGCGCCGTGTCGATCGGGACGAGCGTGAGCGTCTCGAAGCCGAGCCACTCCCCCTCGCCCCCGGCGGGCGTCGGGAGGGGCGTGACCGCGACCAGGCTCTCGATCCGGATCCCGTACGCCCCCGGTTTGTAGTACCCCGGCTCGTTCGAGCAGATCATCCCGGGCCGGAGCGCGACCGCGTTCGGGATCTTCGAGATGCGTTGCGGCCCCTCGTGGACCCCGAGGTAGCTGCCGACGCCGTGGCCGGTCCCGTGATCGTAGTCGAGGCCGACCTCCCAGAGGGGGCGGCGGGCGAGGGCGTCGAGCTGCGAGCCGGTCGTCCCCGCGGGGAATCGCGCCGTGGCGAGCGCGATGTGGCCGCGGAGGACCCGTGTGAAGCGCTCGCGCTGCTCGGCTGACGGCGCCCCGATCGCCACCGTGCGCGTGACGTCGGTCGTGCCGTCCAGGTACTGGCCACCCGAGTCCACGAGGTAGAGCATCCCGGGCCCGAGGGGGCGGTCGGTCGCCGGCGTCGCGTGGTAGTGGACGATCGCGCCGTTCGACCCGGCCGCGGAGATCGTCGGGAAGCTCGGCTCGCGGAAGAGCGGCTGCTCGGCGCGGAGCGCGTCGAGGTGCGCCGCCGCCGTGATCTCGGTGAGCCGCCCACCCCGGGCTTCTCGCAGGACCCCCGCGAGGAAGCGGCAGAGGGCGGCCGCGTCGCGGCGGTGAGCGGCGCGCGCGCCGGCCAGCTCGACCTCGTTCTTGCAGGCCTTCGGGAGCGCGCACGGGTCGGGTGCGCGCACGACGCGCGCGCCCGCCGCCGCGAGCCGCTGGAAGACCCAGACCGCCGTCGCTGCGGGATCGGCCTGGACGGTCCGGCGGGCGGCGCCGAGGCGGTCGAGCGCCGGGCCGAGCGCCGCGGGCTCGGCGGTCCGCACCGCATCCCCGAGGTGCGCGACGAGGCCGGGGGTGAGCTTCCGCGCGTCGACGAACAGGTCCACCGTCGCGTCGCGGTGGATCACCGCGAAGGCGTGCGGCAGCGGCGTGTACGCGACGTCGCTCCCGCGGACGTTCAGGAGCCACGCGATCGAGTCCGGCGCCGTGAGGACCGCGGCGTCGGTGCCGCCGGCCGCCAGCGCCTCGGCGATCTCCCGGCGCTTGTCGGCCGCGCTCCGCCCGGCGTACCGCGTGTCGTGCGGCACGACGGGCGCGAGGGGCGGGGGCGGCTGCTCCCCCCAGACGGCGTCCAGCGGGTTCGCGGGGCAGGGGACGAGCTCCGCGCCGGCCTTCCCGCACGCGGCCTCGAGACGCTCGACGCCGTCCCCCGTGTGGAGCCAGGGATCGTAGCCCAGGCGGTCCCCCGGCCGGAGCCTCCGGCGGAGCCACTCCTCGGGCGGGCTCTGGGTGATGTGGTGGGGCTCGAACAGCTCGCCCGGGACCTGGGCGCGGACCTGGAGGGTGTAGCGACCGTCGGTGAAGACGGCCGCGGCGTCGGCGAGGACGATCGCGACGCCGGCGGAGCCCGTGAACCCCGTGAGCCAGGCCAGGCGCTGGGCGCGCGGCGGGACGTACTCCCCCTGGTGCTCGTCGGCGCGGGGGACCAGGAACCCGGTGAGCCCCTGGCGCTTCAGCTCGGCGCGGAGGGCCTCGAGTCGCGCGGCGACGTCGGCCGCGACCATCGTTCAGCCCGGGGCGGGAGCGCCGGCTGCCGCCCCCCCCCGGCCCCCCCCACCAGCCTCCTGCTTGCCCACGCTGGCCACGCCCCTTCCGCCCTCCCGTGACCCCTTGGAGCCCTCAGGCCACCTCCGAGCCGGTCGGCCGCACCCCCGCCGCCTTCACGAGCCGAGCAGCCCCACGTCGAGCTCCCCCTTCGATCGCGAGGCCGCGGCGCGCGCGACGGGACGGGGCTCCGGACCGGGCTTCTGGAGCGCCGGCATCACCTCGGCTGCGAAGAGCCGCACGTTGCGCTCCGCCTCGTCCAACGGCATGCCGGCGTAGCTGAACACGCCGACGAAAGTGTCGTTGCCCACCCGGGCTCGGACGTCCACGACCCGCTCGTAGCACTGCTCGGGCGTTCCCCAGACCTGGAGGTTCAGGAAGTAGTCGATCACCTTGTCGGTGCCGTAGGTCTGGATCTTCTCGGCCATCTTGCCGTAGTACTCGTAGCCCTTGGTCTTCGCCAGGTGATCGCTCGCGAAGTTGTAGTGCTCCAGCACGGACTCGTAGTAACCCCCGATGTAGCGCCGGGCCATCGCCTCCGCCCGGTCCGCGCTCTCGTCGCAGAACACCCAGCCGGCGGCGATGGGGGGCAGGGCTTCGGCCCGGTTCACCTCCCGGTAGATCGTCCGGTACGCGTCCAGCTCCTTGGCGACCTCGTGCCAGGGTTTCTGCGGGATGACCAGGATGCCGACGCCGAGCTCGGCCATGATCCTCGCCGACTCGGGCGAGACCGCCGCGGCGTACGTGCGACCGCGGAAGGTCTTGAAGGGCGCCGGGCGGATGGGCGCGCGCGGCTGCTTGACGAACGTCCCGTCGTACTCGCAGGAGCCCGACTCGAGACTCCGGAGGAGCATCTCGGCGCTCTCGACGAAGCGCTGGCGCGACTCGTCCATCGCCAGGCGGAACCCGTCGAACTCGACCTTGCCCGCGCCGCGGCCGAGGCCGAGGATCAGGCGCCCGCCGGAGATGTGGTCCAGCATCGAGACCTGCTCGGCCACGCGGAGCGGGTCGTGCCACGGCAGCACGACCACCATCGAGCCGAGGCGGAGGCGCTCGGTCCGCCCCGCCATGTAGGTCAGGAACTGCAGCACGTCGGGGCACATGGTGTAGTCCGTGAAGTGATGCTCGACGCCCCAGATGGACTCGAAGCCCAGCGGCTCCGCCAGGTCGGCCAGCTTCAGCTCCTGCCGGTAGACCTCGAGGTCGGGCCGCGCTTTGCGGGGGTTCTGGAAGATCGTGGCCATCCCGACGTGCATGGCGCGCCTCCTCGGGGGTCGCGATCGCCGGCTCAGGATCCGTGAAGAAATGGCGGGCGGGTCCGAAACCCGACTTTCCCCGCCCGGGCTTCTCGCAACGCTCCCGTCATTCGCCTCGCGGCCGTGGTGTTCCGCTCCGAGCCGCGGCTTAGCCGCGGCAACCTCTGGGGGAGGCCCGGGAGGGGGCCCCAGAGGGCGAAGCCCGTCAGGACATGGCCCCCTCCCGATGAACTCAGGCCACCTCGAAGAGCCCGGCCGCGCCCATGCCGCCGCCGATGCACATCGTGCAGACGACGTAGCGGGCGCCCCGGCGCTTCCCCTCGATGAGGGCGTGGCCGACCATGCGCGCCCCGCTCATCCCGTAGGGGTGGCCGATCGAGACGGCCCCGCCGTCCACGTTGAGCCGCTCCATCGGGAGCCCGAGTCGGTCGCGGCAGTAGACGACCTGGACGGCGAACGCCTCGTTCAGCTCCCAGAGGTCGATCTGCTCCATCCGGACCCCGAACCGCTCGAGCAGCCGTGGCACGGCGAAGACGGGGCCGATCCCCATCTCGTCGGGCTCGCATCCGGTGACGGTGAACCCACGGAAGATCCCGAGCGGCTGGAGGCCCCGGCGCTCGGCGAGCTTCGCGTCCATGACGACGCAGGCCGAGGCGCCGTCGGAGAGCTGACTCGCGTTCCCCGCGGTGATGTGACCCTTCTCGCCCGTCACCGGCTTCAGCGCCGCGAGCCCTTCCAGCGTCGTGTCCGGCCGGTTCCCCTCATCCTTCGTCAGCGTCACGGGCTCCTCACGGACCTCGCCGGTCTGCTTGTCCTGGACGAGCTTCACCGTCGGGAGCGGCACGATCTCCTGGTCGAAGCGCCCCTCGCGCTGACCCGCCGCGGTCCGCTGCTGGCTGACCAGCGCGTACTGGTCCTGCGCCTCGCGGGTGATGTAGTAGCGCTTCGCCACCACCTCCGCGGTCTCGATCATCGTCATGTAGATCTCGGGCTTGTGCTCGTCGAGCCAGGACTCGCGGATCCGGTACTTGTTCTGGTGCTCGTTCTGGACGAGGCTGATGGACTCGAGGCCGCCCGCAACCAGGACCGGGACGCGGTCGAGGATCACGCGCTGCGCCGCGATCGCGATCGCCTGCATCCCCGAGGAGCAGAAGCGGTTGACGGTGGTGCCCGCGGTGGTGACGGGGAGCCCGGCGCGGATCGCCGACTGCCGGGCGATGTTGTGGCCGGTGGCGCCCTCGGGCATCGCGCAGCCCAGGATCACGTCCTCGACCTCGCCGGGCTCGAGCCGCGCGCGCTCGACCGCGTGGCGGATGCAGTGGGCCGCCATCGTCGCCCCGTGGGTGTTGTTGAACGCGCCGCGATAGGCCTTGCCGATCGGGGTCCGGGCCGTCGAGACGATCACCGCGTCTGGCATAGGGTCGCTCCTCTTTCCGCCTCTCCCCTGAGGGGAGAGCGCAGCGCTGAGGGGGTAGGTGACTCACCCGATGATACGCGGAAACGGGCCTTGGCGCGACGGGTCTACTGCGGGCGTCCCGCCTGTTCCCGCAAGACCGCCTCGAATCCGGCCTGCATGAAGTGAATGTCCGCCGTGAGAGCCTGCCGGATCTTTCGGTCACGCATGACGACGAAGGAGATGCAATCCGTGAGGCTCCAGTCCTTGTCTGCCCGGCGTTCGTACAACTGGAACCCCTTTCCGAACAGCTCGGCGCTTCCCGGGACGCAGGTGACCTTGGGATCAGACCGCAAGTCGCGGATCGCGGCCACCGCCCACGCCCGGCGGTCGCTTCGACAGAGCGCGTCGGCCACCTCTGTCAAGACGGCGTCGGTGGTCACGAGCGGGCCGGAGATCTTGGCCGCCCACTCGAGCGCCTTTGCACGCCAGGCGTCGTTTGGATTGATCAGCGCGAGCAGGTAGACGGTATCGAGGAAGATCGCGCTCACTGACGGGCGGCTCCCCGCGCGTAGTGATCATGCTGTTCGGCGAAGTCGGCGGGGAGCGAGGCCGGACCGCCGCGGGCGACGATCCGGCGCAGCGCCCCCGTCGCCGGCACTACGCGCGCAGGCGTTGCCCTGACTAGGACGAGATCCCCCTCGGGCAGGCCGATGTCATCCAGCGGCTCGAGTCGACCCCTGCGAACCCGGGCGAAGAACGTAGACTCTGCTCCGGCCGGGGGCTCGGCTCCCCGCGCCTGACTACCCTTGCGGACGGTCGGCTGCGGCGGGAAGGAGGCCGGCTCCAGCCAGGACAGATCCCCCCGGGCGGGCGTCAGATCTATCTCGCGGCCGCCGGGGATCTGCAGTACGTGCCGCTCGCCGCGGCGCACGACGTTCAGCTTCCGCTCGCCGCTCCGGCCTTCCTTGCTGAGGTGTGGCAAGAACTCCCTAGCCCGCTCGGCCGGAATTCCGAAGTCAATGAGATCCTCCCCGGCTCGGCAGAGCAGAATGATCCCCCGGGCGTCCCGGGACTCGAACTCCTTCTCGTTGAGGCTGAGCCACCACCGGTCGCCGCGCGGGCTCTCCCGCGCAGAGGGGATCGCGACCCATCCTCGGGGGTGCCTTGCCCAGCGCGACGCATGGCGGCCCCCCAGCTCCAGGGGAATCCCGCGCGCCTGAATAGAGGCCAGATAGCGCCGCTTGAGATCATCCCACGTGGTCAGCTTCTCGGCCTGTCCCATGCCATGGCCCCTCCTCGTCAATCCAAACTAAGCAAAGCATAGCACAGCAAAGCGACTGGTCGAGCTCCCGGTCGAGCGGCGGGCGCATTCAGTCAGTGTCCGTGAAGAAATGGCGGGCGGGTCCGAAACCCGACTCTCCCCGCCCGGGCTTCTCGCAACGCTCCCGTCATTCGCCTCGCGGCCGTGGCATTCCGCTCCGAGCCGCGGCTTTGCCGCGGCACCCTCTGGGGGAGGCCCGGGAGGGGGCCGTCGAGGCCCCCTCCCGATAAACTCAGTGGGTCCCCATGAGCCGGTGGCGCTCGAGAACCCGGACAATGGCGCGCCGCTGGACCTCGTCGGGGGCGGTGAGCGGTGCCGCGGGGACGCCGGTGCCGATGCCGAGCGCCGCGCACGCGGCTTTCAACGCCGGCAGCCAGTGTCCGTGCTCGTGGAGCCGCGCCAGGTCCTGGACCTCGGCCTGGAGCCGCGCGCACGTCGGCGCGTCAGCCTTGCGGGCGGCCTCGCGCAATGCGACGAAGAGGCGCGGGGCGACGTTGGCGAGCCCCGGCACGAGGCCATCGGCCCCCTGGAGCAAGCTCGCGGCGGCGAGGGGTTCGTATCCCTGCAGAACACGGAACGCCGGCTCTCTCCTGCGGAGCGCGAGGAACTGCTGGAACGCGGCGAAGTCGCCGGCCGAGTCCTTGATGCCGAGCACCCGGGGCTCGCGCGCGAGCGCCGCGACCGTCTCGGGCGCGAGAACATGGTGCGTCGCCTGGGGAATGTTGTACAGGAGCACGGGGAGCGGGACCGCGGCCAGGATCGCCTCGGCATGGCGCCGCTGCGCCCCGGCGTCGACCGTGAAGTAGTACGGCGACCCCACGACCAACGCGTCCGCGCCCGCCCCGGCCGCCTGCCGCGCCGCCTCCTCGGCGGCCCGGGTACCCGGCAGGAGGACCCCCGCCAGGACTGGCGCGCGTCCCCCGGCTGCGGCGACGGCGTTCCGGATGACCGCTTCGCGCTGCGCGGGCGTGAGCCAGGCGCCTTCACCGCAGCCCCCGAGGACGAAGAGCCCGCTGCAGCCGCCCTCGAGCACGCGGGCGACGAGCGCCTCCATGGCGGACTCGTCCGCGTCCCCCAACACGTCGAGGGGCGAGATGAGCGGCGGGATCACGCCCGTGAGCGCCTCGTCCCACGACCATCCCGCCACGGGCCGCCTCCTACCGGGCGTCTGAGGCCGCGCCGCCGCTGGGGCCCGGCCGGGTTCGGCCCGAATCCCCGAGTTCCCGCCCGAGGAACTCGCGCGTGCGTGACAGGAGCTCCTCCATGCTCTCGCGGGCGCCCGCGGGCCGGCGGTCGCGGATGGCCTCGAACACGCGCCGGTGCAGCGGCAGGAAGACGGTGTAGGAGCGGGTCGAGATGCGGAAGCTGGTCGCCAGGCCGACGCCGATGAGGCCTGCCATCTGAAGGAGCAGGTCGTTGTGAGAGGCGGCCAGGATCGCCCGGTGGAAGCGGAGGTCCGCGTCGATCGCGTGGTCGCTGGAGGGATCCGCGGCTTCCATCGCCTCGCACGCCTCGGCGATCTCCCTGAGATCCGGCTCCATCGCGAGTTCGGCCGCGAGCTCCGCCGCCGGGGGCTCGATCATCCGCCGGATCTCGAACAGCTCGTGGAAGAACTGGGCGCGCGGCATGGCGGCATAGCGCCAGGCCAGCACGTCGAGGTCGAGGAGGTTCCAGTGGATGGGGGCGAGCACCCGCGTTCCGGTCCGAGCGCGCGGCTCCAGGAGCCCCTTTGCCGCCAGGGACTTGACGGCCTCGCGAACGACCGACCGGCTCGCTCCCAGCTCCCGTCCGAGCTCGGCCTCGTTCGGCAGGGTGTTCCCTGGCTTCAGGTCGCCGCGAACGATCCGGCTGCCCAGCTCCTCGACGACGTGGCCGAACAGGTTGCGCTTCCGGGTGGCGCTGGACCGCACGGCCGGATGGCTAAACATCATATGATATTAGTACCACGCCACGCGTCCGCTGAAGTGCGCGTTTTACCAGACGTTACCGATGGCTCGATCTGGCGGCTTGACATGCTGGCTCGCCTGGGTATTATCGTCATTTCATATGACTATTCCATCCGTGGCAACTGTTCCCAGGGGTGACCCGACGACCTCCCTCGCCGACCTCGACACGCCCGCCGTCACGGTCCACCTCGAGATCGTGGAGGACAACATCCGGCGCGTGCAGGAGCATCTCGCCCGACACGGCATCGCCAACCGCCCGCACATCAAGACGCACAAGATCCCGGCCCTCGGGAAGCTGCAGATGCAGGCGGGGGCGGTCGGGATCACCTGCCAGAAGCTCGGCGAGGTGGAGGTGTTCACCGACGCCGGCGTCGCCGACGAGGTCCTCCTGACCTACAACATCCTCGGCCGCCAGAAGACGGACCGCCTGATGGCGCTCGCCCGGCGTCTCCGACGCCTGACCGTCGTCCTCGACAACGACGCCGTGGCGCGCGATCTCTCCGACGCGGGCGTCCGGCACGGCCTCGACGTCCGCTTCCTCGTCGAGTGCGACACCGGCTTCGGGCGGAACGGTGTCCAGAGCCCCGAGACCGCGCTCGACCTCGCCCGGGCCGCCATGAAGCTCCCGCGGATGCAATTCGAGGGGCTGATGACGTTCCCCAATCGCGATCCGGAGACCCGGCTCTTCTTCGCGCGCGCGCTCGAGTTGTTCGGGCGGGCGGGCATCCCGGTCCCCGTGGTGTCGGGTGGGGGCACGCCCGCCCTCTTTCGCGCCCAGGAGTTCCCCATGCTCACCGAGCACCGGGCGGGCACCTACATCTATAACGACGTGATGGTGGTCGCCTCCGGCACGGCCACGTGGGACAACTGCGCGATGCGGGTCCGCACGACGGTGGTGAGCCGCCCGACGCCGACCCGGGCCATCATCGACGCGGGCACCAAGGTGCTGACCTCCGACCAGTACACCGTGAAGGGCTACGGCCACGTCCTCGAGCACCCCGAGGCGGCCATCAGGGGCCTCTCCGAGGAGCACGGCGTCGTGGACCTGTCCGCCTGCCGCGACCGCCCGGCCGTCGGCGACGTCGTCAACGTCATCCCCAACCACTGCTGCGTCGTGAGCAACATGGTGGACGAGGTCTACGGGGTGCGGAACGGCCGCGTCGAGATCGTGTGGCCCGTCGCGGCCCGCGGGACTGTTCGCTAGGAGCACGATGCCCTCGGAGTTTGTGAAGAAATGGCGGGCGGGGCCGAGACCCGGCTCGCCGCGCCCGGGCTTCTCGCAACGCTCCGGCCATTCACCTCGCGGCCACGGCGTTCCGCTCCGAGCCGCGGCTTCGCCGCGGCGATCCCCCCTGGGGGAGGTCCGGGAGGGGGCCGTCGAGGCCCCCTCCCGATGAACTCGGAGGGCTTGACGGGACGCCGCAAAGGTGCTTTGTTCCGGCTGCGCGGGGGTGTGCGCGCCGGGGCTCCGCGAGCCGCCCGTGTGGCATCCAGGTCCTCGAGGTGGTTCAACGCCCTGCGCCCAGAGGAGGTATCCATGACAGACCAGCATGTCCGTCCGCGATCCACCAGCCTGAGCCGGCGCGCGTTCCTCTCCCGCTTCGGCCTCGCGGGCGCCGGCGCGGTCTTCGCGTCCCGCCTGCTCGAGGGCCCCGCGCACGCCCAGCAGGAGGGGACCTTCCAGCTGCGCGCGCCCGAGCCCAACCCGAAGTACGGGGGCACCCTGCGGTTCGGCGTCCACAACGCCCCGGCCCACTTCGACGTCCACCAATCCGGCACCGTGGGGAACATCGGCCCTCAGGGGCCGATGTACGACTGCCTGATCCGCCGCGATCCTCGGGACGGCCAGACCATCATCCCGGATCTGGCCTGGAAGTGGGAGATCTCGCCCGACGGGCGGACGTACACGTTCTTCCTGCGCCGGGGCGTCAAGTTCCACGACGGCGCCGACTTCACCGCCGAGGACGTGAAGGCGACGTACCAGCGGATCATCTCGCCGCCGAAGGGCGTCGTGATCCCGCGCTCGCCGCTCTTCTCCGCGGTGAGCGAGGTCGCCGTGCTCGATCCGCACCGGATCCAGTTCAAGCTCAAGGAGCCGCGCCCGCGAGCGTTCATGCTCGGGGCCTTCGCCAGCGGGTGGAACATCATCGTCCGCAAGGAGACGCTGGAGAAGAACGACTGGAACCTGCGCAACGTCATGGCCTACCCGGGCACCGGGCCCTTCCGGCACGTCTCGCGGAAGGACAAGGAGGTCTGGGTCATGGAGAAGAACCCGACCTACTGGAACAAGGGGCTGCCGTACCTGGATCGCGTCGAGGTCTACCATCTCCCGCCGTTCTCCCCCGAGCTGGGCTCCGCGCTCCTGGCCGGGAAGATCGACTACGGGCGGCTCCTCGACCCGGTGACGTGGCGGAAGGCCAAAGAGAGCTCGAACATGACCGCCCGCGAGTTCAACCAGAGCGTCATCCAGGCGGTCTGGGTCAACAACAAGCGGAAGCCGTTCGGTGACCCGAAGGTCCGCCGCGCGATGCACCTGGCGCTGGACAAGCACGTCCTGGTGGACGTGGTCAGGGACGTGGCGCCGATGATGGTCGGCGGCTTCGTCTATCCCTTCCACGAGCTGTCGACCCCGCCCGAGGAGCTCGGCAAGCGCCTCGGCTACCAGAAGGACCCCAAACCCGCGGTGCAGGAGGCGCGGAAGCTCATGGCCGCGGCCGGGCACGCGGGCGGCCTCAAGAACGTGGATTTCCTGGTCCGCGATGCGGCGACGTACAAGCTCTGGGCCGTGGCCATCCAGTCGATGCTCAAGGAGGCCCTGAACATCGAGACGAAGCTCCGGACCGTCCAGATCTCCCAGTGGTTCGAGGAGGCCGCGGCGGGGAACTTCGATCTGGGCATCGCGGCCATCGTCTCGGCGCTCATGGACCCGTCCGACTACTTCACCGCCTGGTACGGCAAGGACGGTCCGCAGAACTACTCGAGCTGGACCAACGAGCAGTTCCACACCCTCGCCCGGCAGATCGAGCGGGAGCTCGACGACGGCAAGCGCAAGGCGATGGTCCGGCAGGCCGAGCAGATCCTCGAGGAGGACCCGCCGCTCCTGCCGGTGGCGTACGAGAAGATCTACGACAGCTACTACAACTACGTGAAGGGCCAGGACCCGACCAGGTTCTTCGGGATCTACGACGTGGTCCGCTGGGACACCGTCTGGTTGGCGAAGTAGCCCGGCACCCGGCACCTTCCCCCTCTCCCTCCGCGGGAGGGAGAGGGGATCCCTGACGCGTGCGCAAGTATCTCCTCCGCCGTCTGCTCTTCGGCCTCGTCACGCTGGTCGGGGTGTCCGTCATCATCTTCGTGGTGATGCGGATCCTGCCCGGTGACCCGCTCGTCGCCATGTTCGGGATCGAGGGGTTCGCCAAACTGACCCCCGCCGACCGCGCCCGCATCATGGAGGAACTCGGTTTCAGCGATGCTCTGCCCGTCCAGTACGTCCGGTGGCTGCACGACATCGGCCTGGGCCGCCTCGGCAAGTCCTTCTTTCGGGCCGAGAGCGTGGCGGACGTGATCCTCCACCGGGGCCCGCTGAGCGCCGAGATCGGCATCCTGTCGGTCGTCATCTCCTGGCTCGTCGGCCTGCCGGTCGGGATCATCAGCGCCTTCCGGCCGAACAGCTGGTCCGACAACGTCGCCCGATCGCTGGCCATCGTCTTCCTGGCCATCCCGGGCTTCTGGCTGGGAATGCTCGTCGTGCTCGCGTTGCTCTTCTGGTTCCACTTCAAGGCGCCCCTGGTCATCGTGCACCTCTGGCAGGACCCCTGGGCCAACTTCCAGCTCGTCATCGGGCCGGCGGTCGTGCTGGGGCTGAGCCAGGGGGCGTACATCGCCCGCATGTCCCGCTCGTGCCTCCTCGAGGTGATCCGGGAGGACTTCGTCCGGACGGCGCGGGCGAAAGGGCTGATCGAAGGCCTGGTGGTCCTGCGGCACGCGCTCCCCAACGCCCTCCTTCCGGTCATCACGGTCTCGGGGATCCTGATGGGCTTCGTCCTCGGCGGCTCGGTGGCGGTCGAGCAGGCCTTCGGCGTGCCGGGCCTCGGTCGGGCCCTGGTCACGGCCGTGATCGAGCGGGACATCGTGGTGGTGCAGAACCTGGTGCTGCTCTACGGCGTCATCTTCGTCGTGATCAACGTGCTCGTCGACCTGAGCTACGCGTGGCTGGATCCGCGGATTCGCTATCGGTAGCGCGGCCCGGATCGGGGCTCGCCGTCGGCCGCGTGCGCCGCTCGGTCCTCCGCGAGCTGTGGCGCGTGGCCTGGCGCAACCCCACGGCCCTGGTCGGGGGGATCCTGGTCGCCGTCGTCGTCCTGATGGCCGTCGGCGCGCCGCTCGTCGCGCCCGCCGACCCCCTGAAGACGGACTTCCGGCGCCTGAGCCGGCCCCCGGACGCGCAGAGCCTCTTCGGGAC
>Ga0137796_10000011_pt2 | contig 125586 bp, 120 predicted proteins | sample OV2TP3_FD_97704 | JGI IMG/M metagenome (GOLD analysis project Ga0137796, IMG submission 97704) | reverse complement strand
AAGAAGGCGATATGGGGCTTATTGTTTCGTCCAGTGGTTTCTCTTCCGATGCAGAGAAGGAAATACGAGCCTCTTCAAAACACATTGGGAGCAGAAAAAGGGGCCAGGCTACTTTGTTTGGGGTGAATGAGGGCCCGCCTGAGCAGACGGGCGCACACGCAGGTGCGCCCCTACGAAGAACGGTTCTCGGGTTGGGGAGGGCGTATCGCCTGGCTAGGCCGGCCTGTTCCGTTCGAGGTGCTCCACGCGCTGGTGGAGCTGTTCGTAGGAGAGATGAATGAGGGCGCGGGTTTCGCGGAATTGCTCTTGGATGGCCTGGTGCCGGACGCCTTCAGCTTCGATATGGACCGCCAGGCTTTCGGCTACAAGGCGCACTTCACGATGAAGTCCTTCGGCCAGCACGCCGCTGTGGCGTTTGACCTCGTCGATCCGGTCATTTACCTCATTGAATCGACCGTCCAGGTATTGAACGAGTTCTTGATCCATACCGCCTCCTGTGTGAAAGATTAAGACGATCAGCCTTCCTTGTCAATAAGACACGGCAGGTCAGCAAAAGGTAAAACCGGAAGGAAAATTTAGGCAGGGGGAACAGCAGAATAAGGGGACATGTGAGCAGAAAAAGGGGCCAGGCTACTTTGTTTGGGGCACGGTGTGCTCTGAACGCCTGAAATGTAAGAAGGGGGGACGGGCGCACACGCAGGTGCGCCCCTACGTCGGATAAGAACCCCTCACCCGCACCCTCTCCATTGACCCATTGCATTCTGAAGAGCAACGGGTTCCCCGGGCGAGGGTCGAAGATAGCCCTTCGAGAGCCTCAGGGCGAACGGAAGTCTAGTTCTGATCTCGTTCGAGGTTCTCGACGCGGTGGCGAAGATCGCCATACGTGGCGCGGAAGAGGGCCTGGGTTTCGTCAAACTTGCGTTCGAAATATTCCCGTTCCTGCACATGCTGAACCTGGACGTGCATGGTAAGGCCCTCGGCTACAAGTTGAATCTGACGGCGCAGGTCCTCGACCAGCACGCCCGTATGGCGTTTGACTTCCTCAAACCGGTCATCGATTCGCTGGTTGACTTGCATGAACTGCCGGTCAATCGACTCAAAGCGCTGGTCGTGTCCATCGAGCCGGCGTTCGATCCGATCGAACCGCTGATCGTGTGAGTCCAGTCGTTGCTCAATCCGGCCAAACCGCTCGTTAAGGTCCGTAGCGAGCCCGTTGAACCGCGCATCGAGATACTGAACCAGTTCCTGATCCATGGCGCCTCCGCATCTTGAAGATTAGGCTGATTGACTGTCCCTGTCAATGAGACACGGGAGGGAGGAAAAAGGTAAAAAAACAGGGAGGGGGGCTACAGGTTCATCTTGTAGAGGAACTGGAGGGTTTTCATCTGCTCGTCGCTGAGGTTGACCAGGAAGAGCTGGTTGTCCTTGATGATGCGGGGGCGTTGGAGACGGCCGCAGGCCGGGCAGATGAAGAAGAGGGCCTGGCCTTCGTCGAGCCTGACCATATGGACCCGGGAATCGGCCTGGACGGGGATGACGCCCGCGCAGAACTCGCAGGGGATGGACTCGGATAAGTCGAGCATGGGCCCTCACAGCGTATGACGGCCGGACGCCGTTGTCAATGCGACAAGACGCGCTGGAAGAGCGCATATTCAGCCTCCTCCGGCATGGTTGACCTGCCCTGTATGTTGTGATACTTTTTCACCACGTGGGGACTCATAGGCTTCTTGAAAACGGACAGAGGGGGCGTAGACCATGGCAAAGATAGATGCCTTCTTTAAGCTGATGTTCGATCAGGGCGCGTCGGACCTCCACCTGGTGTCCGGCCAGCAGCCGATCCTGCGTCTGCACGGTGAATTGGAACGGGTCAAATACAAGGTCCTGGAACAGGACGAGCTCAAGGCGATGTTGTACGAAATCGCTCCCGAGACCAAGATCAAGACCTTCGAAGAAACCGGCGACGTGGACTTCGGCTATGAAATTCCGGGGGTGGCGCGCTTCCGGGCGAATTTCTTCAATCAGAAGTACGGCTGCGCGGCGGTCTTCCGGCAGATCCCCAGCAAGGTGCTGTCGGCGCAGGATCTGGGGCTCGCGCCCATCCTGACGGCAGCCGCCGGCTATACGAAAGGGCTGGTCCTGGTCACGGGCCCGACCGGCAGCGGGAAGTCCACCACCCTGGCCGCGATCATCGACACCGCCAACAAAACCCGCAAGGACCATATCATTACCGTCGAAGACCCGATCGAGTTCGTTCACCAGAGCGCAGGCTGCGTCGTGAACCACCGCGAGGTGGGGCTGCACACCAAGTCGTTCGCGGCCGCGCTCAAAGGCGCGCTCCGCGAAGACCCCGACATCATCCTCGTCGGCGAGATGCGGGACCTTGAAACGATCCGTCTGGCGGTCGAAGCCGCCGCGACCGGCCACTTGGTCTTCGGCACCCTCCATACGACCAACGCCGCCAAGACCGTGGACCGTGTCATCGAAGTGTTTCCCCACGAGGAGCAAGGCCAGATCCGCAACACCCTCTCGACCAGCCTCAAGTTGGTGGTCGCCCAGAACCTCTTCAAGCGCATCGACAAGAAGGGCCGGTGCGCCGCGCTGGAGATCATGGTCTGCACCTCGGCCATCCAGAACCTGATCCGCGAGAACAAGACCTTCCAGATCCCCTCGGCGATCCAGGTGGGCAAGCGGTACGGGATGTGCACTCTTGATGACGCCATCATGGAGAACCTCAACAAGAAGTGGATCAGCTACGAAGAGGCCTTCGATAAATGCATCGACAAACCGAAGTTCGCGCAGATTTTACAGCAAGCGGGGAAGAAACTGCCGGATGATTACTTCGGCTGAGCGTCATCCGGCCGTGTTTCCAACCGAGGAGGGAGGGCCAACGCCATGAGGCGACCTGAAATCGATTACATGCTCACGACGATGCTGGATTCGCACGACAACGTGTCGGATCTCAATATCTCCGTGGACCGCCCGTTGCAGGTGGAGTCGTCCGGCCAGTTGACGAAAGTGACTATCGAACCGGATATCGAAACCCTCACCCCGTTCCAGACCGAGACCTTCGCCCTCAATCTCATCAACAGCGACCGCCGGCTGTCGCAGATACTCTTGCAGCAAGGGTCCTGCGACAGCTCGTACTTCCTGGTCGGGAAAGCCCGGTTCCGGGTGAACATCTTCTCTCAGCGGGGGCAGTACTCCATCATCATGCGGAAACTGGAAACCGTGATCCCGACATTGAAGGACCTGAACCTGCCGGAAGCGTTCTACAAGATGCCCAAGGAGAAGAACGGCCTGATCTTGGTGTGCGGGGCCACCGGCAGCGGAAAGTCCACCTCGCTGGCGGCGCTGTTGCGGGAGTTCAACGAGACCAGGTCCATCCACGTCGTCACGCTGGAAGACCCAGTCGAGTTCGTGCATTCTAACATCAAGGCGACGTTCAACCAGCGGGAACTGGGCGGCGATTTCGACACGTTCGCCAACGGTCTCAGGGCCGCGCTGCGGCAGGCGCCCAAGATCATCCTCGTCGGCGAGATGCGCGACCGCGAAACGGTCGAGTTGGGCCTGAAGGCCTCCGAGACGGGCCACCTGGTGCTGAGCACCCTGCACACGGTGGATGCCGGCCAGACGATCAACCGTATCGTCGGTATGTTCGAGCAGGAAGAGGAAAAACAGATCCGCCAGCGCCTCTCCGAAACGGTCCGCTGGATCATCGGGCAGCGGCTTGTCCCCAAAGTGGGCGGTGGACGCCTGGCCATCCATGACATTCTCGGGAACAACATGCGGACCAAGGAATCCATTTTAATGGGCGAATCCGAGGGGAAGACCTTCTACGAGATCCAGGAGGCGAGCCAACCCTTCGGCATGCAGACCTTCGACATGGCGCTATTGAAAGCGTTTGAGGAGGGGTTGGTGACGGCGGAGAACGCCGAACTGTATGCCTCCAGAAAAGCCATTGTGCAGCGCGGCATCGACCGGGTCAAGCAGAGCCGCGGCGAGAAGACGACCGAGATCGAAGGACTGTCGATGGACATCGCCAAGCCTGGTGTGAAGAAAAGATAAGACAATGGAAGTTACCTGCCAGGCCTGTTCGACGAAGCTCAACATACCGGACGAGAAGGTTCCACAGAACGCCGTCTTCAAGGTCACCTGTCCGAAGTGCCAGAATAAAATCCAGGTCAGCACCAAGGCTGAAGGCGCGGAGGCGTCTTCCCCCGCGGCCGCGCCTGCCGAGGCCGCGCCGCCGCCCTCCATGGGGGCTCCGCCGCCGTCTTCTGAACCGCCGCCTCCACCGGAGTCCACGACATTCGAGGAGGAGGACCTGGGGGCCATGGCGACGACGGAGGATGACTTCGTCGAGGACCAAAAGCTAGCGCTGATCTGCTTCGACCAGCCGAAAGTCCAAGCCGGGGTGAGGACCGCCCTCGAAGGGCTGGGCTATACCGTGCACGTCCCCTCCAAGGTGGAGGATGCCCTCCAGCGGCTCCGGCAAAACAAGTATGAGGTGGTCCTTCTCCATGAGGCCTATGGCGGCTCGGCGGAGAGCAATCTGGTGCTCCAGACGATCCAGCCGATGGCGATGCCGCTCCGGCGGCACATGTGCGTGGGGCTCGTCGGGAAGTCCTTCCGGACGCTCGACAACATGATGGCCTTCGTCAAGAGCGTCAGCTTCGTGGTCGCGGAGCGGGAACTCGCGAAGATCAAGGCGATCACGCGCCAGGCCACGGCGGCGAACGACCAGTTCTACCGCGTCTTCCGCGAGGCGCTGCGCGACGCGGGCAAGACGTAACCATCCAGCCCAACGAGGAGATTGAGCGTGAAGCGGGCGCTGATCAGCGTGTCGGATAAGACCGGCGTCATCGAGTTTGCGAAGGGTTTGAGCGGGCTGGGCTACGAGATTCTCTCCACCGGCGGGACCGCCAAGACCTTGCGGGACGCCGGCGTGGCGGTCACCGATGTGGCGGCGTACACCGGCTCGCCGGAGATTCTGGACGGGCGGGTCAAGACGCTCCATCCCAAGATCCACGGCGGCCTGCTCGGCCGGCGCAAGGACCCGAAGCACGTGTCCGAGATGGCGCAGCAGGGGATTGCGCCCATCGACGTGGTGGTGGTCAACCTCTATCCCTTCGAAGCGACGATCAACAAGCCGGGCTGCACCGTCGACGAGGCGATCGAGAACATCGACATCGGGGGACCGTCGATGCTGCGGTCGGCCGCCAAGAACCACGCCGACGTGACGGTGGTGGTGGATCCGGCGGACTACGGGCCCGTGCTGGACGCCCTGCGCGGGGGCAACATCCCCACGGCGATGCGGCGCGAACTGGCGCGCAAGGTCTTTCAGCATACCTCACGGTACGATGGGATGATCGCCGGCTATCTCGAGCGGCAGAGCGCGGGAGAAACGCTGCGGTTTCCATCTCTGTTCACGCTCCAGTTCGAGAAGATGCAGAATCTGCGTTACGGGGAGAACCCGCATCAGCAAGGCGCGTTCTACCGGGACATCGGCGGGGGCGAGCCGGGGGTGGCGCGCGCCAAGCAATTGCACGGCAAAGAGATGTCCTACAACAATTTCCTGGACGCCAATGCCGCGCTGGAACTGGTGAAGGAATACGAGGAGACTGCCGCGGTGATCGTGAAGCACAACAATCCCTGCGGCGCAGCCGTCGCGTCCTCGCCGCGCGACGCGTACGTCGGCGCGCGCGAGACCGATCCGATCTCCGCCTTCGGCGGCGTGATCGCGTTCAACGCCCGGGTGGACCTTGCCACGGCCAAGGAGATCACGTCGACGTTCGTCGAGGTGGTCGTCGCGCCCGCCTTCGATGAGGACGCGCTGGCCGAACTGAAGCGGAAGAAGGACCTGCGCCTGCTGGCGGTGGGCGACCTCCGCACGGAGGTCCGCTCGGGGCCGGACCGGCTGGACCTCAAGAAGATCGTCGGCGGGCTGATTCTCCAGGACCGGGACCTCGGCGCCATTGCGGACGTCCGTGCGCTGAAGGTGGCCTCGAAGCGGGCCCCGACCGACGAGGAATACCGGGCGTTCGCGTTCGCCTGGAAAGTCTGCAAGCACGTCAAGTCCAACGCCATCGTGTTCGCCAGGCCGGACCGGACCGTCGGGATCGGAGCGGGACAGATGAGCCGGGTGGATTCGGTGAAGCTGGCCACGATCAAGGCGGCCTCGCCGCTGAAGGGCTGCGTCATGGCGTCGGATGCGTTCTTTCCGTTCCGCGACGGGATCGACGCGGCCGCTCAGGCCGGCATCACGGCCGTCATCCAGCCCGGCGGGTCGATCCGCGATGAAGAAATCGTCAAGGCCGTCGACGAGCACAACATGGCGATGGTCCTCACCGGCATGAGGCATTTCCGTCACTAGGTTTCTCTTTCCATGAAAGTATTGGTTGTCGGCGGGGGCGGGCGGGAACATGCGCTTGCCTGGCAGATCGCCCGAAGCCCCCTGGTGACGAAGCTCTATTGCGCGCCCGGGAACCCGGGCATCGCCCGCGTCGCCGAGTGCCTGCCGATCGCCGCGGACGATGTCCCTGCGCTGCGGGACGCCGTCAAGGCGCATCGGGTGGATCTGACGGTCGTCGGCCCGGAGGCGCCGCTGGCCGCCGGCATTGTGGATGAGTTTCGCAAGGACCAGCGTCTCATTTTCGGCCCGCACAGGGCGGCCGCCCGGATCGAAGCCAGCAAGGCGTTCGCCAAGGACCTCATGGTCCGGCTGCGGATTCCCACCGCGGAGGCGCAGACGTTCACGACGCTCGCGCCCGCGCTCGTGTACCTCGACCGCCGCGACGCGCCCATCGTGGTCAAGGCGGACGGCCTGGCCCAGGGCAAGGGCGTGGTCGTAGCCGCCACCCGCGCCGAAGCGCGCGAGGCGGTCCGCGCCATGATGGAGGGCAAGGCCTTCGGCGAGGCCGGGGCGTGCGTGGTGATCGAGGAGTTTCTCGACGGCGAAGAGCTGACGGTCATGGCCTTCGCGGACGGGAAGACCGTCATCCCGCTGGCGCCGGCTCAGGATCACAAGCGGGTCGGCGACGGCGACACGGGGCCCAATACGGGCGGCATGGGGGCGTACGCGCCCGCGCCGAGCGGCACGCGCGAACTCGTCGACCGGGTGCGACGGACGATCCTCGAACCCGTCGTCGAAGGCCTCTCCCGCATGGGAAGCCCCTTTCACGGCGTGCTGTATGCGGGGCTGATGATGGTGCGGGGGGAGCCGAAGGTGCTCGAATTCAACGCGCGCATGGGCGATCCTGAGACCCAGGCCGTGCTGCCCCTGCTGAAGACCGATGTGGTCGAGGTGCTGGCGGCGGTGGCGGAGCACCGGCTGGATGGCCTGGCGGTGGAATGGCAGGACCGCGCGGCCGTCTGCGTGGTGCTGGCCGCGCCCGGCTATCCCGGCACGCCGACAAAAGGCCTCGCCATTCACGGCCTGGCGGAGCTGGAGCGGCAGGACGAGCTGGTCGTCTTCCATGCCGGCACGGCGACAGGCCCCGGGGGGATCGTGACGGCCGGGGGGCGCGTGCTGGGGGTGACAGGCCTTGGAGAGACCCTCGCGGCCGCGCGCGACCGGGCGTACGCCGGCGTGCGGCGAATCAGCTTCGACGGCATGCACTACCGATCTGATATCGCGGCGCGCGCGTTGAACCGTTCCTGACGGCCGGTCCATGGTATAATGCCGTACGCTTATGACGACAATCCGTGACCTTTCAGAACCTTCACTCCGCGAGGCCGCCGACATCGTCCGCCGAGGGGGGCTCATCGCCTTTCCGACGGAGACCTTCTATGGCCTGGGAGCCCATCCGTTCGACGCGCGCGCGGTCCAACGCATTTTCGATCTGAAGGGCCGGGCGCGTCGGGACGCTCCGATCCTCGTGCTTATCCGCTCCCGCGCCGATCTGGAAAGGCTGGCCGTCGAGATCACTCCCGCCGCCGAATGCCTGATGGAGGCGTGCTGGCCTGGTCCGTTGACGCTCGTCTTTCGCGCGTCGGAGAAGGTGCCGCCGGTGCTGACGGCGGGGACGGGCACGATCGGGGTCCGGCTTTCGGCCCACCCGGACGTGCGGCGATTGCTTGAGGCGGTCGACGGGCCGTTGACCGGCACCAGCGCGAATCCTTCCGGCCGGCCGCCGGCGACGACGGCGGCGGAGGTCGAACGAGTCCTCGGGGACGGCGTGGATGCGATCCTGAACGGCGGCGCGACCCCGGGCGGCCTTCCGAGCACCGTGGTCGACACGACGGTGATGCCGCCTCGCCTGATCCGTGAGGGGCGCGTGCCGACGGCGGCCGTGCTGTCGATCATCAACTCCATGGCGGCGTGAATATGTTCGGGACGCTGCGATCGTTGAACAACCATCTGTTTCACCGCCTCCGTCTGACCACCAAGCTGGTCATCATGATGTTCGCGCTGCTCGTGCTGTCGCTCACGGCGTCGGTCATTTTCTCCTACCTGTCCCAGCAGGCCCTTGTGCGGGAGATCGAGGAGAGCATCAACGATCTGTCCAGCGCCACGGCCGTCAGTCTCGAACAATTGTCCGGCGAGCCGGATCCGGCCCAGTTCCAGAAGCTGATGGGCAGGCTGGCCAAAAAGGGCGTGAAGGAGATCAAACTGCTGGATACCGAGAAGGAAGTCATCGTCAGCACGCCGCCGCAGTCGGGGGGGGCCGAGCGGAAAATCGAGAGCACGCTCACCCAGGAAGGGAAACGGGAATATAATGTGACGGCGCCGCTGGTGGACGGGAACGAGGTGTTGGGTTACATCCACGTCACGTTCACGTTGGACGACCTCGCGCAGATCACCAAGGCGACCTTGTACAAGCGCGCGGCCGTGACCCTCCTGATCTTCTCGCTCGGCATCCTGGTGTCGCTGTATCTGGCCAGGAAATATACGCAACCCTTGCACGGCGTCGTCGAGTCGGCCAAGCACGTCGCGGCCGGGGATTTGACCAAGACCATCGAAGTGGAGGGTGAGGACGAGGTCGCCGAGCTGACCCGCAGCTTCAACGAGATGGTCGAAAAGCTCCGTCAGCACCGCGAGCTGGAAGAGCGGCTGCGGGAGGCCGAGCGGCTGTCCGCCGTCGGCAAGCTGGCGTCCGGCATCGCGCATGAGATCAGGAACCCGTTGAACTTTATGAACCTCAGCATCGACCACATCCGGAACCGGCTGGGAAGCGGGCAGCCTGACGGGACCGCCGAGGCGCTGGCGCTGATGGCCAATATCAAGGCCGAGATCCACCGGCTGAACATCATGATCGAGAACTTCCTCACGGTCGGGAAGCCGCTCACGCTGAACAAGATCGAGGTTGATCCGGTCGCCCTCATCCAGGATGTCGTCGGGCTCGCTCACCAGAAAGCACTCGAACAGGGTATTGCGATCGAGATGGCCGGGGCGGCTCCCGTGCCGCGCCTGCAGGCCGATCCGGTGCAGATCAAGACCTGCCTGATGAACGTGGTCCTCAACGCCATCCAGGCGATGCCCGCCGGCGGGAGGCTGCGCATCACCACTATCTCCGGATCCGGGACCGTCGACATCACCATTTCGGACACCGGGCCGGGCATCAGCGAGGACGACATCGATCGCATTTTCAACCCGTACTTCACCACCAAGAAGCTGGGAATCGGCCTCGGACTGGCGATCACCAAGAAAATCGTGGAGGAGCACCAGGGCCGGATCACCGTCCACAGCCGGCCGAACGAGGGCACCGATGTCGTCATCAGCCTCCCGGTCGAGCACGTCGAGGTGGCCGTATGACAGCCGGACACGTGCTGGTCGTGGACGACGAAAAATCACAGCGGGACATCATGACGATGATCCTGGAAGGGGAAGGGTACACCGTCGAGGTCGCGTCCAACGTCACGCAGGCCCTCTCCATTTTTCGGAGCCACCCCGCGGACGTGGTGCTGACCGATCTCTCAATGCCGGAGCGGGACGGCCTCTCGCTGTTGGAGGAGCTGGTCAAGCTCGATCCCGAAGCGCTCGTCATTCTCATCACGGCCTACGGAACGATCGGCTCCGCGGTCCAGGCGATGAAGAAGGGCGCGGCCGACTTCCTCACCAAACCGGTGGACCGGGAGGAGTTGCTGATCACGATCGCGAAGGCCTTCGAGAAGATCCACCTCGTCAAGGAGAACCGGCAGCTCAAGCAGCAGCTCTACGAAAAATTCAAGGTGGACAACATTCTCGGCCACCATGCGCTGATGCAGGAGGTCTTCCGCGTAATCAAGAAGGTGGCGGCCAGCCAGGCCACCGTGCTGATCACGGGCGAGAGCGGGACCGGCAAGGAGCTCGTCGCACGGGCGCTTCACGCCCACAGCCCGCGGGCGGAGCGCCCCTTCCGGGCCCTGAACTGCGCCGCCGTTCCGGAAACCCTCATCGAGAGCGAGCTGTTCGGGCACGAGAAGGGCGCGTTTACGGGCGCCCAGGCGCGGCAGGTCGGGCTGTTCGAGGCGGTGGACGGAGGGACCTTGTTTCTGGACGAGATCGGAGACCTCGGTCTGCCGCTCCAGGCCAAGCTGCTCCGGGTCCTGCAGGAAAAGGAAATCCGCCGGATCGGCGGACGGGAGGACATCAAGGTGGACGTCCGCGTGGTGGCCGCCACCAACCGCAAGCTGGCTGCGGCCATCAAGCAGGGCACGTTTCGCGAGGACCTGTTCTACCGCCTCAATGTCGTCTCGCTGCACCTGCCGTCGCTGCGAGACCGGGCCACGGACATTCCTGAACTGACCGAGCATTTCCTGGCTAAATATGCCGCCGCCTCCGGCAAAGCCGTGAAGGGGGTGAGCCCCGCTGCGTTGCGGGCGTTGCTCGACTACCATTGGCCCGGCAATGTGCGCGAGCTGGAGTCGGTGCTCGAGCGCGCGGTCCTGCTGTGCGAGTCCGACCGCATCGACGTCGAGGACCTGCCGCCGGAGGCGCGCTCGCGGGCGACCCTGATCGACCGGATGGATTTTGACCTGCCGGCCGAGGGCTTCTCGTTGGAAGAGTTCGAGCGGAAGCTTCTGGAGACGGCGATGGCGCGAAGCCACGGCGTGATCGCCAAAGCGGCGAAGATGCTGGGGTTGACCTACAAGACCATGCAGTACCGGCTGGAGAAGTTTCAGATCGGGCGGGGGGGAGCCGGCGGCCGGGACCTCCCTCCGGAGGTGTCTGAGGAGCAAGAGTCTCGGGCGTGAGCGGTGTCGAGGCGTGCACAACGTGGAGGAGGAACGGATGAGCGACAAGGCGAAACGTGCAGTGGGGATGCTGGCGGCGGTCGGATGCCTGGCGGCGTTGAGCGGGTGCGACTGGTGGCCTCCGGCTCTGCAGCAGCGGATCGGCCAGCAGGATGCGCAGATACAGACCCTCGGGAAAGAGAAAACGGCGCTGCAGGGCAAAGCGGCCGAACTGACCAAGGCGGTCGACGACTGCAAAGCGCAGTCGGCCCAAGCCGCCAAGGCCCAGGCGGACTTGCAGGCGCAGGTCGATCAGTTGAAGGCTGATCTGGAAGCGGCTCTTGCGAAGAAGGGGAAGCCGGGCAAGAAATAAGCGGGAGAAGGGGGCCGGAGGCGTTCAGGTGCTCGGTTTGCTCGAAGGGGTCGGCGGCGCTCCAGCCGCCGGTGCGCTCGCTGCCGATGGGGTGGGAGAAGGTGCGGGGGCAGAGGCAGGCTTCTCCGCGCCGTCCTTGGGGGGCTCGGCGGGCTTGGCGGTTTTCTCTTCCGTCGCGGGGGGCTTCAGTTTGTTGGAGTAATCCGTCACGTACCAGCCTGCTCCCTTGAACGAAATGGACGAAGCCGAGATCAGCTTGGAGACCGGCAGGGCGCAGACCTGGCAGCTGGTCAGCGGCGGATCACCAACTTTTTGGGTCACCTCGAATTGGTGCCCCGCCTCGCACCCGTATTCGTAAATCGGCATCGTCCTTCCTTTATAACCACGGTCCTATCGCGCGCAAGCCCGGCGCTCTCGGGAATTCAACTCAGCCGGCGAATGGCCTCGTCGATACGGTCCAGCCCGGTGACGATGTTCGGCATGCCGGTGGCGTAGGAAAACCGCAGATGCTCGGGCGCGCCGAAGGCTTCACCGGGAACCAGTGCCGTCCTCGCCTCCTTGAGGAGATAGCCGGCCAGCGCGGTCGCCGAGGCAAGGGGACCGTCGGGAGCGCGGCGGCCGATGAGCCGTCCGACGTGCGGGAAGGCATAGAACGCCCCCTGCGGCATCGCGCATCGGACGCCCGGAATTTTGTTCAACCGTTCCACCATGTACCGCCGGCGCTGATCGAATTCCGCCACCATCTCCTTGATGAAAGCAGCGCCCTCGTTCATCGCCGCGACCGCCGCCTTCTGCGAGATGGACGTGGGATTGGACGTGCTCTGGCTTTGCACCGTCGTCATGGCGGCGATCAGGTCTTTCGGGCCCGCGGCGTACCCGATCCGCCACCCCGTCATCGAGTAGGCCTTGGAGACGCCGTTCACCACGACCGTCCGGGCCTGGACCTCCGGCCCCAGCGACGCGATGCTGACGTGCGTGAGACCATCGTACAGCAACTTCTCATAGATCTCGTCCGAGATGATCAGGAGCCCATGGCGGAGCGCGACCTCCGCGATGCCCTCGAGCGTCCGGCGATCATAGGCCGCCCCCGTCGGGTTCCCCGGGCTGTTCACGATCACGGCCTTCGTCCGCGGCGTCACGTGCCGTTCCAGCAGGGTGCCCGTCAAGTGAAAGCCCGTCGCTTCTTCCGTCGGGACCAGCACCGGCGTGCCGTCATTGAGAAGAACCTGGTCTGGGTAGGACACCCAATAGGGCGCGGGGATGATCACCTCATCGCCGGCCTCGATGAACGCCTGGGCGAGGTTGTACAGGGAATGCTTGGCCCCGCTGGAGATCAGAAGTTGTGATTTGTCGTAGCCGAGGCCCTGATCGCGCCGGAGCTTGTCGAGGACCGCCTGCTTGAGCTCGTCGGTGCCGCCCACCGCGGTGTATTTCGTGAAGCCGCTGCGGATGGCGGCGATCCCGGCGTTCTTCACCGGGAGCGGGGTGTCGAGGTCCGGCTCGCCGGACGCGAAATCGATCACGTCCAGGCCGCGCGCCGCCATCGCTTTCGCCTCGGCGGTGATGCGAAGCGTCGGCGACGGCGAGATGCGTCCGACCCGCTGCGCCAGCTTCATCGGGAGGCGCTCCCCAGGCGTGCGGCCAGCCGGCGGGCGACCTCGGGATGGACCAGACCGGTCAGGTCGCCCCCGTGGCGGGCGACTTCTTTGATGATCGTCGAGGTCAGATAGATGTATTCCTGGCTCGGCATGAGGAACACAGCCTCCGCGCTCTGGTCCAGATTGCGGTTCATGAGCGCCACCTGGAGCTCGAACTCAAAATCCGAGACCGCCCGCAATCCCCTGATGATCGCGTGTGCCCCGTGTTCGTGGACGAAGTGGACCAGCAAGCCGTGGAACGCTTCGACTTCGACATGCGGGATGTCTTTCGTCACCACCCGGACCATTTCAACCCGCTCCTGCAGGTCGAACACGGGATGTTTCTGAGGGTTGGAGGCCACCGCCACGTACACCTTGTCGAAGAGACGCAGGCTTCGGGCGATCAGGTCCACGTGGCCGTTGGTGATCGGGTCGAACGTGCCCGGATAGACGCCGATTTTCATGCCGGGGTCTCCTCCCGAACGGACCGGTAGACCGACAGGCAGGTGTCCCCGTACCGATACGTTTTCACAAGGGTCAAATGACCGATCCGATCGTCCAGGGGGGATTTATGGAAGTGCTCGACGACCACCACGCCGTTCGCGCGGATGATAGCATCGCGCCCCAATGAAGGCAATACCTTTTCCGTCTCCTGCGTCTGATACGGGGGGTCGAGGAATACGATGTCATAGGCGGGCTCGCGGCAGTGCTTCAGAAAACGCGACACCGGCATGAGCCGGACGTCGGCCAGGCGCCCGAAGCCGCACCGCTGAAGGTTGGCCCGAAGCACCCGGCCCGCGGTGGGGCTGGATTCCACGAACGTGACCTGCTGGGCGCCCCGACTCAAGGCCTCGATTCCGATGTTGCCGGTTCCGGCGAAGAGATCGAGGACGCGGGCACCGACCATCCGGTCCGCCAGGATGTTGAAGAGCGCCTCCTTGACGTGGGCAGCCGTGGGCCGGACGTCCGGACCCCGTGGGCCTGCCAGCCTGCGCCCGCGTGATGTGCCGCCGATCACCCGCATGCGCACAAGTCTAACATGCGCATCGCCGTTTATGGCAATCGAAAATCGGCTTGACAAGAACGCAAAATTCGCGCTATGGGAAAACGAGGGGCCGTGACTTTCGTTGCGCGAACGAAGGCAGGCTGCCGAAGCGGAATTACCGGGAGAGAGACTCGGCGCTGTTGATTGCGGGGTGCTTCTTCTGGTTATGGGTGATGGTGGAGTCGACGATTGCCCCGCAGTTGATGCACTTCCAGGCGTAGACAATCAGGAAATAGTCGGAGAAACGCTCCCTGACCATGAGGCCCTTGCATTTCTCGCATTGCATAGACGAGTCCTCCCTCCTCGGTGAACGTACGACCGTTGGGCGCGGTGAAGGCAAGGTAGGTGCCGAAAATTTATCATCTTGTGATTTCAACAAGTTATGAGAATTTTAGCCTTGACGATTTACCCTAGAGCGCGTTCCCTGTGTCAAAAAGTCCATCAGGTATGTAAGCAGCTACATAGATGGAGGAAAGACCAGGCATGGGGAAGGCAATGGGGATCGACAGGTGGCCTCCGGACGAGCGTCCGCGCGAACGGCTCGTTCGTTGCGGGCCGGAGACCTTGACGGATGGGCAGCTTCTTGCCATCCTGCTGGGGACCGGGTGTGAAGGTGCGACGGCGCTGGACGTCGGCGTCGCCCTGCTCGAACGGTACGCCGGCCTGTCCGGCTTGAGCCGGCGTGGAGTCCGCGAATTTTGCGCGGTGCCCGGCGTGGGCCTCGCGAAGGCCGCCCTTATCAAGGCGGCGCTGGAGGTCGGGAAGCGAGCCACGGCGGCCCCGCTCACGACGGGGCAGCGGGTGACGTCGAGCGAGGATGTGTTCCAGCACTACCGTCCGCTCATGCGGGACCTGCGCCGGGAAGTCTTCAAGGTGGTTCTGCTCGATGGGAAGAACGCCATCATTCGTGACGTGACGGTTTCGGAGGGGAGCTTGACGCTCAGCATCGTGCATCCGAGGGAGGCGTTCGTGCCCGCCGTCAAAGAATCGGCCGCGGCCGTTATCTTCGTGCACAACCATCCCAGCGGGGATCCGGAGGCCAGTCCCGAGGATCGCGCGTTGACCCGCCGCCTCGTGTCGGCGGGTGAGATCATTGGCATTCGGGTCCTGGACCACGTTATTATCGGAGATCGGCAGTACGTCAGCTTTGCCGACCAGGGGTGGCTGACACCAACAACCTTGCGTTGATGCAGCCAGGTGGGGGGAGGAGGACGAGCGACAATGCCTGCCAAGGGAAAGCAGAAGGCTCTGCAGAAGGCGAAGGCTTCCAAGGCGATCAAGGCTCCGCAAGCCCGGAAAGATCCCGGCAACGAGAAGGGCCTTGCACCGCTCAGCAGAGCCGCGCCAAGCGGCGGCGGGGACCTGGCCGCCGAAGTCAAGCGGCTGGCCCGTGAGCTGGAGGCGGTCAGGCTGGAATTGAGCAGGCGTCCCACCGTGGGGGGGGAGGGGGGCGGCTCGCGGCGCGATCAGGACAAGGTCGTCGCGGACCGGTTGGCACGCCTGGATGAGAAAGTGGACTCGGTATGGAACCGCTTGGCCGATCTTGAAGAGCGCCTTGAGGGCGAGGGGGCCCGACACGGACATGACGCCGACGATTTCGACGAAGCGCCGGAAAAGGATTATTACGAGCGGTGACCACGAATAGGTGTAATCAATTAATCACGTCGCGTTGACTCGCCGGTGAGGCCTATGGTACGGTTCCCGCATGAACACCGGCGGATACACTCCTGATTTCAAAGAGTTTTGCGCGCTGGCCAAGCAGGGGAACCTGATTCCCGTTTCCCGGGAAGTCCTGGCCGACTTCGAGACGCCGGTGTCGGCCCTGGTCAAGATCGACCGGGGCCCGTGCGCCTATCTGTTGGAAAGCGTGGAGGGCGGTGAAAAGTGGGCGCGGTACTCGTTTCTGGGAAGCGGCTCGCCGACGTTGATTCACGGCAACGACCGGGAAGTGATCGTGTCGAGCGGTCGGCGCCGCCGGCGGGTCCCGGTGAAGACGGATGTGCTGGCCTGCCTCCGCGAGATCATGGCGGAGTACCGCCCGGTCCAGGTTCCCGGACTGCCCCGGTTCTGCGGCGGCGCGGTGGGCTATCTGAGCTATGACGTGGTCCGCCAGTTCGAGCGGCTCCCCGCGCTGCGCAAAGATGTCCTGGGGCTGCCCCAGGCCTGCTTCCTGCTCACGGATACGCTCCTCGTCTTCGACAACGTGGCCCAGACGATCCGGATCATCGCGAATGCCCACGTCGGCGAGCGGACTCATAAGGACGCCTACGCCGATGCCGTCCGGCGGATCGACCGGATGATCGCGCGGCTCCGTACGGGCCGCCGTCCGGCGCCCCGGCGCCCCGCGAGCCGCCGCCCGCTTGCCTTCACGTCCAACATGAGCAAGGCCGATTTCGAGAAGGTCGTGATGCAGACGAAGGAGTACATCAAGGCCGGCGATATCTTCCAGGGCGTGCTTTCGCAGCGGTGGCAGGCGGCCATTCGGGCCCGGCCGTTCGACATGTACCGCGCCCTCCGGGTGATCAATCCCTCGCCCTACATGTACTACCTGCGGTTCCCCGAGGTGGAGCTGGTGGGGGCGTCGCCGGAAGTGTTGGTCCGCTGCGAAGATGGCCTCGTGCAGCTGCGGCCGATCGCCGGCACCCGCCGCCGCGGAGCCACCGAGGAAGAAGACCGCGCCTTGCGGGAAGAGCTCCTGGCCAACGAGAAGGAACGCGCCGAACACGTGATGCTGGTGGATCTGGGCCGCAACGATGTCGGACGGGTGGCGCGCCCCGGGACCGTCCGCGTCAAGGACTTCATGGTCGTGGAGCAGTACTCGCACGTCATGCATCTGGTCTCCCAGGTGGAGGGCCGCCTGCAAATGGGCAAGGATTCCTACGATGTCCTGCGGGCCTGCTTTCCGGCCGGGACGGTCTCCGGCGCGCCCAAGATCCGCGCCATGGAGATCGTCGAGGAGCTCGAGCCGTCCAGGCGGGGTCCTTATGCGGGTGCGGTCGGGTACTTCGGGTTCTCGGGCAACATGGACACCTGCATCAATATCCGGACCGTCGTGGTGAAGGGCCGGCAGGCCTTCATTCAGGCCGGCGCCGGGATCGTGGCGGACTCGGACCCCGAAGCCGAGTATGTCGAGACCTGCAACAAGGCCAAGGCCATGATGCGGGCCGTGGAGATGGCCGAGCGCGGCCTCGATTAAGAAGAGAGGAAACCGTTATACGTTAATCGCTAATCGGCAACGAGGAGTCCTCTACGTTTAACGTTTAACATATAACGATTAACGCCATGCTTTTGGTCATCGACAACTACGACTCCTTCACCTACAACCTTGTGCAGTACCTCGGCGAGCTCGGGCAGGACGTGCGGGTCGTCCGCAACGACGCGGTCACGGTGGATGAGATCGCGTCGATGAAGCCGGAGCGGATCGTGATCTCCCCCGGGCCCTGCACTCCCAAGGAAGCCGGGGTATCGGTCGAGACCATCACACGGCTGGCCGGGACCATCCCGATTCTAGGCGTGTGCCTGGGCCATCAGAGCATCGGCGAGGCCTTCGGCGGCGAGGTGGTCCGCGCCGGGCGGCTGATGCATGGGAAGACGTCCTGGATCAAGCATGACGGCCGGACGATCTTCCGCGATGTGCCGAACCCCTTCGAGGCGACGCGCTACCACTCCCTGATCGTGCGGCGGGAAACGCTCCCGTCCTGCCTGGAGATCTCGGCCGAGACCGCCGAAGGGGAAATCATGGGTCTGCGCCACCGGACCCTTCCGGTCGAAGGCGTGCAATTCCATCCCGAGTCCATTCTGACGCGTCCGGGCAAGGACCTGCTGCGCAACTTCCTGGCGCGATAGCGCGGCCGGCGGTTCCGACCATGATCACAGACGCCATCGCCAAACTCGTCGACCGGCAGCACCTGGCGGAGGCCGAGGCCGAAGCCGTCATGCTGGAAATCATGGACGGGCAGGCGACGCCGGCGCAAATCGCCGCCTATCTCACCGCGCTTCGCATGAAGGGCGAAACGGCGGACGAGATCACGGGGTCCGCCCGCGCCATGCGGGCGAAAGCCGTGCGCATCCGGCCGACCGATCCGCTGGTCGTCGACACGTGTGGGACGGGCGGGGACGGGGGGACGACCTTCAATGTCTCCACGACGGTCGCCTTTGTGGTGGCCGGCGCGGGGATCACCGTCGCCAAGCACGGCAATCGCGCCGTGTCGTCGCGCTCCGGCAGCGCGGATGTCTTGACGCGCCTCGGCGTGCGGATCGATCTCCCGCCCGAGCAGGTGGAAGCGTGCGTGAACGAGATCGGCATCGGGTTCCTCTTCGCGCCGACGTTTCACGGCGCCATGCAGCATGCCGTCGGCCCACGGCGGGAGATCGGCGTGCGCACGATCTTCAATCTCCTGGGGCCGCTGACGAATCCGGCCGGCGCGACCATTCAGATCGTCGGGGTGTACGAGGAGAGTCTGTGCGACCTGATGGCAAGCGTCCTGATGAGGCTCGGCGTCCGGCATTGTTACGTGGTGCACGGCCTGGATGGGCTGGATGAGATCACGCTCACGGACCGCACCCGCATCTGCGAAGGGAAGGCGGGCCGCCTCACCAGCTATGTCGTCGAGCCCCGCGATTTCGGACTCCCGCGGGCGCGTCCCAAGGATCTGGCCGGCGGCGATGCCGAGGAGAACGCCCGCATCATCCGGGACATCCTGTCCGGGAGGGAAGGGCCCCGGCTGCAGCTCGTCCAGCTCAATGCGGCGCCGGCGCTGGTCGCCTGCGGGAAGGCCGCGACGTTGCAGGACGGGGCCGCGCTGGCCCAGACGATCGTCCGATCGGGGGCTGCAATGGACAAGCTCGAGCGCCTGATCAAGTGGACGAATCGTTAATCGTTATTCGTTAAACGTTAAACGGCAACACAGAAGTTCGGTCTCCAACGCGAATAACGTATAACGATTAACGTTTAACGGGGCGAAGCCGTGATCCTGGATAAAATTCTCGAGCACAAACGGCGGGAAGTCAAAGAGAAGAAGAACGCCCGCTACATCGCCGGTCTCAAGACTGCTATCCGCGATCTGCCGGCGCCGCTTGGGTTCTATCGCGCACTTGCCGGGAAGGCCGAGACGCCCCGCCTGATCGCCGAGATCAAGAAAGCGTCGCCGAGCAAGGGCGTCATCCGCGAGGACTTTGATCCGCTCGCGCTCGCCCGGACCTATCGTGAGCACGGCGCCTCCGCGCTTTCCGTGCTGACGGACAGGGAATTCTTCCAGGGGAGTCTCGACCACCTGCGCGCGATTCGCGAGCGGGTGTCGCTGCCTGCGCTGAACAAGGAGTTCATGGTGGACGAGCTCCAGTTCTACGAAGCGCGGGCGCACCTGGCCGACGCCGTTCTGCTGATCGTGGCGGCGCTCGACCGTCCGCAGCTGATCGACTATTATCACCTGGCCCGGCAGGAGTTCGGCCTCGACGTGCTGATCGAGGTGCACCACGAGCGCGAACTGGACCTCGTGCTCGAGCGGCTGCCCGAAGCCCGGCTCATCGGCATCAACAACCGCGATCTGGCGACGTTCGCCGTCTCGCTCGATGTGACGTCCCGTCTGGCGAAACGGATTCCCGCCGGCAAGCTGATCGTGAGCGAGAGCGGAATTGCGACGCGGGACGACGTGAGACAGGTCGCCGAAGCCGGCGTGGGCGCCATCCTGGTCGGCGAGTCCCTCATGGCCGCCAAGGACATCGGCGTCAAGATCAAGGAACTGATCGGGCCGGACGGCGACGTGTAGCGCTCAGGCTGTCTTTTCCAGCACCACGAGAATGCGGAAAGCCAGGAAACGATCGAGAAACCCCAGCGCGCGTTCCAGCGCGAGCACCGGGCGCACCAAGGGCATAGGCAGCAGCGACGGGTGCTCGAAGCCTCCGCTCAACGGATATGCGAAGAAAGCCAGCCGTCTGTGGACACGCTTCTCCAGCCGCGGATACTGCCGTTGAAAGGCCGCATAGCTGCGTTCGAACAGCATCGTCGCCATCGCTTGGTTGGCGTCAAAGGGCGCCCGGTCGGCGCGCGGCGGCCGGAGGCGCAGCGGGTCCTGCGTGAAATCCACGGGTTCAGGATGGACGCAGTGGTAGACCGGCCACGACGCCCACGAAATGTACGGGTCCATCACGATGATGCGTCCGCCGGGCCGGAGGACTCTCACGGCCTCATCGAAGAACAAGCGCACGTTCTCGATATGGTGCAAGACATCAAACAGCACGATGTTGGCCAAGGTCCCTGCGGCGATGGGCAAGGATTGGGCGTCGGCCACGACGTCGAGCCAGGGCAGCGCGACCACATCCGTACAGACCACCTCCGGCGCAAACTCCTTGAGGTTGCCGGTGCCGCCGCCGACCTCCAGCGTGCGGCCGCCGGGTTGCAGGTAAGAGGCGATTTCCTCATACCAGGCCCGGTAGAGCGCACGGAGCACCGGCTTGCTCCGCCAGACCGCCTGGTGTCGGCAAAGGATCTCCTGGGATCTCACACCGCCTTGAGCCTGAAGAATCCGAAGACGGTCATCTTGAGCAGCAGCCAGCCGTGGGCGAACCGCCGGATGTTCGTGGTCCCGTACTGCCGTTCCTGGTAGCGGATGGGCACTTCCAGGATCTTCAAGTTCAGCTTGGAGGCTCCGAACAGCAGGTCAAAGTCCCCGAACGGATCAAAGTCCCCGAAGTACCGGCGGTTCTCCTCGATGCGGCGGTAGTCGTCACGGAACAGCACCTTCGTGCCGCAGAGCGTGTCCTTGATCCGCTGGTTGAGCAACCATGAAAACGCCATGCTGAAAAATTTATTGCCCAGCAGGTTGAGGGTCCGCATCGCTTCCTTCTCCATCGGATAGACCAGCCGGCATCCGTTGATGAACTCGCCCTTGCCGCCGGCGATGGCCTCGTAGAATCTCGGAAGGTCTTCCGGGGGCATGGTGAGATCCGCGTCCAGGATCATGAAGATGTCCCCCTGGGCGCGGGCAAACCCTGTGCGCACGGCGTCCCCCTTGCCCGTGCCGTCCTGGACGAGGAGGCGAATGTCCCATTGTGGGTACTGGCGGATCACGCGCTGGATTTCTTCCGGGGTCCCATCGGTGGAGTGGCCGTCCACGAAAATGATCTCCTGGTGACTCCCGAAATGCGGCATCCGCTGAATGGCGGGTTCGATGTTGCCGCGTTCGTTACGGCACGGAATCACGATGGTCGTGGAATACTGGTGGTCGTGACGAGGAGACAGCCGCCTGGCCACGAGATAGTGGCATAGGCACGCCGCGCGCAACCCCGGCAGGTAGGCGAGAAAGCGATTGGCGATGGTGGACAGGATCGGGACCCACTTGGGAAGCAGCAGGCGGCGCTCGGTCTTGACCACCTCATAGTCCGCCAGGTGGAGCAAGTTGACGATGTCCTCCGGCGCCAGCCAGTTCTGATGTTGCTGCGACATCTTCAAGCCGAGCCGCTCACAGAGACGCAGGACCGGCTCCCAGAGAAAGTTATAGTAGGAAATGATGAGGCGCGTTTGGGGCGTGCAACACCGGCGGAGATTCTTGAGGGCGCCTTCCACGTCGAGCAGGTGCCCGACCACATCCGCCAGGATGATCACGTCGAAGGTCTCCTGCAGTTCGAGGGTTTCGAGATCGGCCGCCCGAAACTCCAGGTGGGGGTGCCGGCGGGAGGCTTCCTTCACCATGCCCTCGCTGAGGTCGATCCCGAGACCCCGTGCAGGCTTCAGCGAGGCCAGCAGGTCCCCCAGCCCGCATCCGACCTCCAGCACCCGAAGACCTTCCGGCACGAGAAAGCGGAAGAAATGCTGTTGATCCCGGTAATAATAGCCGTTCTTCCGCTGCCAGTATTCCCGTTCGCCCGCCAGCTTATCGAAGCGCTCGCGGATCGCCTGTTTCTTGTTCTCGTCCCTCAACGCGCGCATTTCTTTGCAGCCACCTCCGCCAGGCCCGGTTCAACAATATCCTTTTGTTCAGGATCTTTCCACTGTCTTGTCCGGGAGCCGCTACGCCAGCCCACGCAGCCCCAGCGCCGCCAGCAATCCTTGCCCATCCAATCGCGCGACGAGCATGTCCCGGTGTTGCGCCCATGCTGCGGGCAGCCCCTCGCAATAGGGCAGCTCGCCGAACGAACGGAGCCCCGACAACCGCAGGATGGTCGTGACGGTGTCGCTCTCGTCCGCGCCGGCCGGCGGAGGGGACGGATGGTTAAAGATCAGACCGCACATGGTCACCCCGCGGTTCCGGAGACATTCCAGCGTCATGAGGGTCTGGTTGATACCGCCCAGGCCCGCACGCGTGACGATCAGCACGGGGAGCCCCATCTGCCTCGCCAGGTCCGCGACGAAGAAATCCGGCATGATGGGGACCAGCACACCGCCGATGCCTTCCACGACGAGGAAGCCGTGCCGGGCTGCAAGAGTCTGAAACGCCTCGATGATCCGACTCGGGTCGATGGAGCGGCCGGCCTGAGTTGCCGCCACCAGCGGCGCCGCCGGCACTTGAAACCGGTAGGGTGTGACGAGGTCGGCAGCGTCCGGCACACCCGTCACCGCCCGCAGCCAGTCGGTGTCCGACGGCGCGTTCCCGCTTGCGCGGGCGCCCGTTGCGATCGGTTTCATCACGCCGGTGTCGATGCCCTGCACCTGCAGGGCCGTCGCGACAGCCGCCGTCACGATCGTCTTGCCGACGCCGGTGTCGGTGCCCGTGATGAACACGCCGTGTGGTTGACGTACGGGTTGGGTCAAAGGGGCGTCATCCGGCTATCGAGGGTAAAGACCTGGCCGGAAACATCCGGCATGGAGGCGAGTGAGACGACGAAATCCGCGACGGCGTCCAGGGTGGTGCCGCGGCCTAAGACCGGCTCGAACGGAGCGGGGTCCGGATCGTCACGAAATCCCGTCAGGGCCGTGGCATGCCGGCCGGGCAGGATCGCGTTGACGCGCACGCCGGCGGCGCCCCATTCGCGCGCTGCGGTTCTCATCAGACCGAGCACGCCGGCTTTGGCCGCCGCGTAGGGCGCTTGGCCGGCCCGTCCCTGGAAACCGGCAAGCGATCCGATGAGGATGACGGCGCCGGCTTGCTGGTTCTGCATGACGGTGCCCGCCTGCTGCAGACAGTGAAAGGCGCCGGACAAGGTCGTGGCAATGACCTTCTCCCAAGCTTCATCCGACAGGCGGAGGACCAGGCTGTCTTCAGTCGCGGCTGCGTTGCAGACCAGGACATCCAGTCGTTCCCACCGGTCCACCGTGGCGGCCACCATGGCGGCCACGTTCTTGGCATCCCGGACGTCCGCCTGGTACGGAATCGCGGTGCCGCCGGCCTCTTCAACGGCCCGGACGGTCTGATCGGCTGCAGCGGCGTCCATCCGGTAGTTGACGACGACCCGATCGCCGGCCCGTCCGAAGCCCACCGCGATGGCGCGGCCGAATCCCCGGGACCCCCCGGTCACCAGGACCACGCGCCTGTCGGACGTCGGCCGGTTTCCCATGGATGTCGCGATCTCCCAAGCAGGGAGCGGATTATAGCATGACTTGATGGAGCAGATGGGTTGTGCTAGCTTACGAAACGTGAAGACGAGGTACTTCATTCCGGCGGCGGTCATCCTTGCGGCCTGCGTGCTAGCGGGGCCCGGGCGCGACGCGGCTGCGACGAATCCCGCCGCCAAGGAGATTCAGAATACGGAGGAGTATTTCCCCGACGAGATCGGCAGTGTGTGGCGGTATAAAGGCCGCACCCGTACGAATTCGGTGGAACGCGTCGCCGAGGTGACGTTTGCCAACGAAGTGAGCGCCATCGGCACGACCAACATCAAAGGCGAGACCGTCAAGATCTTCCGGGAGACCAATCAGGGCAATAAGGGCCCGACCGACGGCTTCTTCCGGCGGGACAAGACGGGTATCACCTATTACGGCAGCCAGCCCACCACGCCGTTCGAGCAGCAATTGATCCCGTACCAGGTGCTGGCGTTCCCGCTGGTGATGGACGGGACCTTCCGGCAGCTCGAGAAGAAGGGCGTCGACATGCAGGCGGATCTCGACGGTGACGGTCGCCATGAACGGGCGGATGTGGTGGCGGACGTCCGGGTCTCGGCCCATACGCCCGTGACCGTTCCCGCCGGAGCCTTTTCCGACGCCGTCCAGATCGACGCCTCCATGACCATCGTGATTACCCTGACAAAGAGCCGGCGCGTGATCACGAGTCGGGACCGGATCACGAGCTGGTTGGCCCGAGGGGTCGGACTCGTCAAGTATGTGGAAGAGATCGAGGCCCCTCCCGTGCTGGAAACCAGGGGGGACGTGACCCACGTCAGCGAGGAACTGGAAAGCTATACGCTCAAGGGGACGGTGGACGCGCCTTCCGTCCCCGTGCCTTCATTCCCGCCCGGCCGGCTCTGAGCCTCTCATCTAGTCGTCCATCCGAGGCGACGATCGTCCTCAGCACGTCCAGGACATGATCGATCTGTTCCGGTGTGTGGCCGGCCGTCACGCTCATACGGATACGGCTGGTGCCGTCCGGGACCGTCGGGGGCCGGATGGCCGGCGCGTACACGCCCTGCGTGAGCAACTGTTCGGACAGGGAGAGCGCTGCCTCGGCGTCACCGACCAGAAGGGGTATGATCGGCGATCGGCTGTCCAGCGTATCGAACCCGATCTGTCGGGCGCCTCCGTGCAGGCGGTCCCGCAGGCTCCAGAGCCGCGCGCGCCGTTCCGGTTCGTCTTCGACCACATCCAGCGCGGCGATTGCGGCTGCGGCCATCGCCGGCGGCAGCGCCGTGGTGTATATGAAGGGGCGCGCCCGGTTCACGAGGTACGCGATCAGGTCCTGCGAGCCCGCGACGAAGCCGCCCATCCCGCCCAGCGCTTTACTCAGCGTGCCCATTTGCACGAGCGGCGCGCCTTCCATGCCGAAGTGCTCGACCGTTCCGCGTCCGCCCGGTCCCATCACGCCGGTTCCGTGCGCGTCATCCACGACCAACGCCGCGCCCGCCTGCTGCGCCGCCCTGGACAGTTCGGGCAAGGGCGCCAAGTCCCCATCCATGCTGAACACCCCGTCCGTGACGACCAGCGCGGGGCGGGGAGGGTGCTCTCGTTTGAGGAGCCGTGCAAGGTGGGCGCAGTCCCGGTGACGATACACCCGCAATGAGGCCTCGCAGAGGCGGCAGGCGTCGATCAGGCTCGCGTGGCAAAGACGGTCGACGTACACGACGTCCCGGTCTTCCGCCAGCGTCGGGATGAGGCCCAGATTGGCCTGGTAGCCGGTGGAAAAGACGAGGGCGGCCTCCACGCGTTTGAACGCCGCGAGGCGCTCTTCGAGCTCGCGGTGCGGGCGCAGGCTTCCGGACACCAACCGCGAGGCGCCTGCGCCGACACCGTAACGCCGAATCGCGTTGACGGCGGCTTCAGTGACTCTGGGATGTGCGGCAAGGCCCAGATAATTGTTCGAGGAGAACAGCAGAACCCGGCGTCCCTCCAGGTCCACCTCGGCGCCGGGAGCGGAGTCGAACGTCCGTAGCCGTCGCAGGAGAGAGCGGCGCGCCAGGACATCCAAGCGGGTCCGGTACATCGGTCCCCTATACCCGGTGATCGTCTACGTGTCAACCGTCGTCCACCACCGCGCGTGCGCCAGGAGTCCGACGCAAAGCAGGACGCCGGTCAGGGACGCCCAGGCCCCCGCCTTCAGGAGCGGGGTCTGGTAGGAAAACGCGACGATGTGCCGGCCGGCCGGCACCACCACGGCCCGCACAAGCGCGTTGGCCCGCAGGATGGGGATCTCCACCCCGCTCTCGAGCGTGGCCGTCCACCCCTGATCGTACGCATCGAGCAGCACCAGGACGGCGGGCTGCGGGGTCTCCACCCGCACCCGCACGTCTTCGGGGGCATACCGCTCGATCACGGCGAGTCCTCCCCGTGCGGGTCCCGGCAAGGTCCTGTCCGCTGACTCAATGACATCCACGTCCCCGTTGAGGAAGTCCTGGCGCGCGATCAGGGCCAGGGGATCGATGGGGGTGACGGCCTGCTCCGGGTGCGGTGACAGATAGGCGCGCGGCTTGGCCGGGACGGGATTGCGGAACAGGGCGAGGTCGTACGGAACAAGTTCGGCCACGAGTCCCTTCGCGAGACGCGGATCCTTCAGATGGTACCGACGCCCGATGTAGTAGGCCACATTGAGGCGTGCGGCCGCTTCGATCCCAGAACGAGGGTTCAGTGTCTCTGCAAACCGGGCGCTGTAGCCGGACAGATAGGGCAAGACGGCTTCGAGGCCCACTTGCGCGTTGTGCTCGTGATCCAGGGCCTGCCGGCGCGCCACGGAGGCGGCACCATGGTAGCCCAACGGGAGCATGAGCTCTTTGGGCCACACCAGGACATCCTCATAGATGGAAACCACCCGAAAACGTCCTGGTGCGAGTGTGCCTTCACGCGCCCTGATGGCTTCGGCGAGAGCGGGGGGCACGAAGGCGCTCTCAGCGGGCCCCGTGTGATAAGCCTCCAGATTCACGCGGGAAAGGTCGAGTGTAATAATTGCCGCAAGAGCACCGAGGAGAACCGCCTCATGAAGCAAGCTTCGGCGAAGAGCCAGGACAATGATCCCCACCCCGCCGGCTGCCGCTGCGCTCCAGAGGAAAGCCGCCGCCGCTGATTGCGTCACCCCATGAGCCAAGTTCCCGGCGGCGCCGAAGTGTGCTGCAGCCATCGCGGTTGCGGTTTCCGTCCGAAGCCCCAACCACACTCCTGTACACACAGCCGCCATCACGAACCAAGGGAAAGACCGTCTCTTTCCTGCCTGCAGAGCGTCGAACCCCGCTCCGGCAAGCATCGCGGCCGTGAAGGACACGATGCCCATCAGCTTCTCGGGGTATCGAAACGCCGACCAGAGCGGCACCACACGGTAAAAAATCTCGAAAAGGCCGCCGAACCGTCCGAGCGCGAGAAGCAAGGCGAGGCTGCCGAGCAAGACCAACACCTTCAGATCGCGGCGATGCCACACGCCCAGAAAGGCCAGCCCCGTCACGGGCACGCCGAGGTACAGACTCTCCGACCAGAACCCCCCCGTGGGGGTACCGAAAAATACGCGCGCCATGACCACCGGGTCCACATTCGCGCCTATGGGTGAGGCGAGAACGGTGGCCAATCGCAGAGGATGGGTTGACCAGTCCAGGGCTTGCGTGTGGAAGAGTCCCGGGTGTGCGCGCTCGCTGCCCATAAAGACCGCCCACGCCGGTCCCAGTTGAATGCCGGCGAGCAAGGTTGCCAGCCCGCCCACCAGCGCCAGCCGGGCGCCGGCTTCTCGGTAGAGCCCCGGCGCGCGCGTGCTCACCCAGAGCAGCGCCACAAAGCCGTAGTAATACCCCGTCTGCACGTCACCGTTGAGAAACACGGTCGCCCACACGACCGCCGCCGCGACCGTCCATGCGCCGCCATTTTTGAGGGCGCGTTCAAGGGCGACACAAAAGAGCGGCAACACACAGATGGAGTACAGGTACAGGAGATTGTCGGTCAGCGACACGACATAGCCCGACAGTGCGAATGAGACGCCGGCGACCAGCGCTCCCGCGCGCGAAAAGTTCAGTATGCGTCCCAGCACGAAGGCGCCGAGCGCGGCCAGCAGGCACGAAAGGAGCGTGGCGGCGCGATAGGCATCGGGGACAGGGAGGAGGAAATAGAGCGCCGTGAACGGATGGAAGATGCCGGTGTGGGTCACCCCGATGAACGAGCGGCCCAATCCTTCATAGGGGAACCACTGGGGCAGTTCACCGTCCCGGAGACGTTCGATGAGATACTGTTTGAGCGGCAGGAAAAACCGGAAGGCGTCGCGTTTGATGAGCACGAGGCCGGGGCGCCAGAGTTCGCTGTAGAAGGCCAGCGTGATGCCGACGAGCACGGCGCCCGCTAGCCCTGTCGGAGACGTGATGCGGAAAAGGAGTCCTGGTCTGGCGCCTGAATCTCCTTGGTCTGATGGCGGGCTCATGCGGGGCTTTCAGAAGGACGCGTCCGCCGGCGCGCGTGCGCGATGAGGCCGCTGCAGAGAAGAAGGCCCGTCAGAGACGCCCACGCGCCCGCCTTGAGCAGCGGCGTCTCATAGCGAAACGTGATGGTGTGGGCGCCCGCCGGGACGACGACAGCCCGCGTCAGGACGTTGGCGCGCAGAATCGGGACCTCGCCGCCGGTGTCGAGTGTGGCCGTCCAGCCTGCAGAAAAGGCGTCGAGCAGGATCAGCACGGCCCGCTGCGGCGTATCTACGCGCACCCGGACTTCTTCCGGCGCATACCGTTCGATCAGGGCCGTGCCGCCGGTCGCGGGGCCCGGCAGGGTCTCGGCCGACGTCTCGATCATGTCCACCTGGCCGTTCAGGAAATCGGGCCGGAGGAGTAGGCCCTGAAGATCCACCGGCGCAGTCGCGGGCTCCGGGCGCAATGAGAGATACGCGCGCGGCTTGGCCTGCACGGGGTTTCGGAACAGTGCCAGGCCGTAGTCGGGGAGCTCGGCGATGAAGGCGCCGTCAAACCGCTGATTCCGGAAGTGGTCTCTGTGACCAATATAATAGGCTACGTTGAACCGAGCTGCCGCCTCCAGCCCTAAGTTCGGCGGCAAGGCTGCGTTGAGCCCGGGGAGATAATAATAGACTGTCTCGATGTGAAATTCGGCATTGTGTGTCATGCCGAGGGCCTGCCGGCGCTCGATTGCTTGCACATCGTGGCCATAGAGACGGCCGATGTCTTCCGGCGCGATGTATTGGGAATCACGGAGCGAGATCAGGCGGAACCGGCCGGGATCCAATGTTCCTTCACGGCCGGCAATCGCCTGGGCAAGCGGTGGGGTAAACGTGGCGGCTTCCGCGGGCCCTGTGTGGTACGCGGCGAAGTTCGCCCGGGCCAGGTCGAGCGTCGCGATCGCCACGATGGTCACGGCAAGCCAGGCGCCCCGGAGCCGTTCATGACGGGCGCCGAAGACGGCCAGCCATATGCCCAGCGACGCAGCCGAGCTGAAAAGACAGGCATGCGCGGCCGATTCCGTCACTGAACGGGCCAGGGTCTCAGGCGCCCCGAAGCTTGCTGCCGCCCACACGCCGGCTGCGTCGGTGCGAAGGCCCATCCAGGTGCCGGCGCAGACCGCCGCCGTTACAAGCCAGGCTGTCGGTCGCGGACTTCCGGTCCGCAGGACATCGAGCCCTGCGCCCGCGAGCATCGCGACGGCGAACGAAACGACGCCCATGAGCTTCTCGGGGTACCGGAACGCCGACCAGAGCGGCACCACCTGATAAAAGAGTTCGTAGAGCCCTCCGTACCGGCCGAGCGTGAGCACCAGTGCGAGCATTCCCAGCAAGGCAAACACCCGCAGATCGTGGCGCCGCCACGCGCCGAGGAACGCCAGACCCACGACGGGCACGCCCAGGTAGAGGCTCTCCGCCCATACGCTCCAAGGGCGCAGGGGGTTGCCGAAGAAGAACCGTCCGATAGCAGGGAGGTCCTTGTACTGGCCGACCGGTGAGGCCAGCATGGTCACCAACCGCAGCGGATGGGTGGACCAATGCAGGGCCTGCTCTCGAAAGAGCGCGGGCTGCGTGCGGTCGCTGCTTGCAAAGACCGCCCATGCCGGGCCGAGCTGGATGCCTGCAAGGAGCGCCGCCAGGACGCCGGCTAGAGCCAGTCGTCGGACTGCTTCCAGGCGGGAACCGGGAGCGCGTGCGAGGGTCCAGGCCACGGCAATAAAGATGTAGTAGTACCCCGTTTGGACGTCGCCGTTCAGAAAGACCGTGGCCCAGACGGCCGCGGGTGCGATGACCCATGCGCGCCGGTCGAGGAGGGCCTTCTCGAGCGCGGCGCAAAAGAGCGGTAGTGCGCAGATGGAGTACAGGTAGACAATGTTGTCGGTCATCGACACGACGTACCCTGAAAGTGTGAAGGCGATGCCGGCGATCAGCGCCCCTGGGCGCGACAGGTGCAGCACACGCCCCAGCATATAGGCGCCTAGCGCCCCCAGCAGGTAGGAGATCAGCGTCGAGGCGCGATACGCATCAGGGACGGGGAGAAGGAAATAGAGCACGGTGAACGGGTGGAAGACGCCCGTGTGGGTTCCCCCGATGAACGGACGGCCCAGTGCTTCATAGGGGAACCACTGCGGCAACTCGCCGGCCGAGAGCTGCTCGATCAGGTACTGCTTGATTGGAAGGTGAAACCGGAACGCATCGCGTTTGATCAGCACGAGGCCGGGCAGCCAGAGTCCGTGGTAGAAGGCAAGCGTGAGACTGACGAGCGCGGTTGCGGGGAGCCACGTGCGCCACCCTGTCCGGTACCCGATCCCGTGACCTGGTCCGTCCACTACACCACCTTCCGTCCAACCATCAGAATATTTTTCCCGATGCATCGGCCTTCCCGCCCTTCCATCCATCTCGTGATCGGGACGAACCACGTGTCGTAGAAGCGTGCGAGATGAGGATTGATGGATGTGGAGCCTCCGATGACGTTCAAGAGATACCAGGGGAGGACTCCCATGGAGTCCATGTACTTGGCCTTGACCACCGCAAAGCCTTCTTTGCGCAAGATCTGCTCCAACTGGTTCATTTCATAGCGCCGGTAGTGGCCGACGATTTTGTCATGCGGGCTATACAGCCAGGGGATCGCGGGGCTGTAAACGATGAACGTACCGCCGTGAGACAGGGAATGATACACGGCGCGGACCAGTTCCTGGTCATCCTGGATATGCTCGAGCACGTTGATCATGATGACGGTGTCGCACTGATCGGGAGAAGGCTCGAAGCGCTGCTCGGTCACGGCAAGGCGGCCGCCTCGCATCAAGTCGGGGTAGGCGTGTTGCAGGTCGTCCCGCAATCGCATACAGAGCGCGTTCGCGGGCTCGAAGACCTCCAACCTTGCGGCGGGATGGGGCAGGACATGGGCACGCACGAGCAATTTCGTAAAGGTCCCGAGACCTCCGCCTATTTCAACCAGGCGGGTTCTCAGGTAGGGGCGAATTTCGTCCAGAATCCAGGCGTGATAGTTCGCCAACCCGACCAGGGACTCCAGGTCGGAAACCAGGCGGTCGTATTTCGTCTGCGGCATCATGGGTCCGGCGGCGATGGTCACGGATTCTAGGCGTGGGCCTGCGAAGAGGCAAGCGCAAACTGGTGGGATGTCGTTGCCGGTCGTTTGACATTTGCCGGAGGCCTTGCGTATAAGGAACGGCGTTTGGATGCGTGCGCGGTCGTGAGATGTTCAAGATACGAAAACCCCGCAAAGAGTCCCCGACGGATCCGGCCCACCTGGTTGATTCGGTCGAGCAGACCGCGCGGCAGGCGCGCGAGAATTTTCGATGGCTGCTCGCCGGTGTGGCCGTGGCAGTCATTGCAGGCGCCGCCGTCGTCGGATTTCTCTGGATGCGTCAGCAGGATGACCGCGCGGCAGCCGATCTCCTGCACGAGGCGACGCGCAGCGTCACCGAGCGCTCCTTCATGGGAGGGACGTCTTCGGCGCGAAAACCAGAGGAGCTGAAAAAGGCGGTCGAAGTCTTCCAAAGAATTCTGGCTGATTTTCCCCGCAGCGCGGTCGCGCCCCAGGCCGCCTACCTGTTAGGGAATGCGCTCAGCGATCTGAAGAACTGGGAGGGCGCCGTCAAGGCCTACCAGGAGTTTCTCGCCCGCTTCGGGACCCAGCGCGCCCTCGTTCCCTTGGTCTACCAGCGCTTGGCCTATGCCCAACTGGCCCAGGGCAAGGTCGAAGAGGCGGAAAAGACGCTCGCGGCCGTCGTCCAGATCAACGGCGCGCCCAACAAGGACCAGGCCTTGTTCGAGCTCGGAAAAATCGACGAGATCATGAATCGTCCGGAAGGCGCGCTGGCTCGCTACCAGGAGATCGTGAAAAATCATCCCTCGTCGCCGTTTGCGGCTGAAGCCGCCGTGCGCATCAAGACGCTCGATGCGCGGAAAGCCTCCGCTCCGCCGGCCGCGCCTGCGGCGTCTCCCGCGGCTCCTTCCAAATAATTTCAGCGGGACGCTTTGACGGGTGCGCGCGGCGTGCCGGCTGCGGGCTTGACCGCCTGAGGGAGAAGCAGCCAGTCGCCCGGCTTGGGCTTCTCGGATTTGGTCATGGCATTGGCTTCGAGAATCGCCGCGACAGTGGTGCCGTACCGTGACGCGAGAAGCGGCAGGGTATCACCGCGACGGACTTTATACCGCACAGCGTGGACCCGCTTCCAGTCCTGGTAGGTCGCCAGGTTGGCGAGATAGGCGTCCTTGCGGCCCGCAGGGACTTTGAGGTGGTAGGCCGGGTCCGGCGGGGTCAGGTCTTTTTTGAGTTCCGGGTTGAGCGCCTTAAATTCCTCGTAGGACACGCCCGCGGCCTTGGCCGCCGTCCTCAAATGGATCGGGCGGGTGACGATCACCTCGTCGTATTCCACCGGCGTTTGAGCAGGAACGGCAAGCCCGAAACGAGTCGGGTCTTTGGCGATCAGGGCGGCGGCCAGGAACCGAGGTACGTATTCCTTCGTTTCTCTTTTCAGCAGCTTGGTGTCGGTGAGATCCCAGAAGTCGTCGGCTTGTGCGCGGACGAGCGCGCGTCCGACCTTGCGCTCTCCCGCATTGTAGGCCGCCATGGCCAGAGGCCATGATCCGAAAAGCTGGTACAGGTCCCGAAGGTATTGGGCGGCGGCAAGCGTGGACTTCACGGGATCCCGCCGCTCGTCGATCCAGTTATCCACCCGAAGGCCGTAGGCCTTGGCGGTTGACTTGATGAACTGCCACGGTCCGACCGCCTTGGCGCGGGAGACGGCGCGTGGGTTAAACCCGCTTTCCACCAGAGACAGGAAGACCAGATCGCCGGGGAGGTTGAACTCCGCAAAGATTTGCTCCGCCATCGGCCGGTGACGCTCCAGGCGGCTCAGCCAGATTTCGAACCGGTCGCGAATGTGGAACGAGAAAAACTGCACGTGCTTGTCCACCTTCGCGGTTCTGATGATCGGGACGTCGAAGTCCAGGGTCTCCGGCTGGTCGAGTGTCTCGGCCGTCGGCTCGACGGCGAGAGGCGCCGCGGCCGGGAGCTCAGGCGGTTGTGCGGCTGGCTGGGCCGGCGCCTCGCTGCTCGCGAGGGGGGCGAGGCTTTCGGACGGCGCCGCCGTGAAGGCGATGCCGGAGCGGTGATCGGCCTCCGGGAACGGCTCCGCGGCGGCATACACCCACCCTTCGGCCGTGAGGGCGGCCGAGGCCAGGAGAACCCCCCCCAGAGCGGTGATCCGGATGCGCGCCGGCACGTGTCCTTCCATAGAGCCACCTACTGTAGACGAAGAGCCTGCCGAAAGCAAGCGGCGGGGCCCTGCGTGGACATTTTCGGTGCCGCAATCGGCTGATTTCCCATTCACTTAGGCCTTTTGGTCACCTTGACACGTTTCTGACCGTATGATAGCGTGGCCGAGCATTCAGCCATCATTAAATTTCCCTGAAGAAGGAGAGGCGCGGCATGCTGAAACGGTACCTGTTGGCTCCAGGGCCGACCCCAGTTCCCCCCGAAGTCCTGCTGGCCATGGCCAGGCCGATGGCCCACCACCGGGCTCCAGAATTTGCCGCCATGTTCGCGGAACTTCGGGAGAACCTCCGATGGCTCTTTCAGACCCGTAACGACGTCCTGACGCTTGTCGCGTCGGGAACCGGCGCCATGGAAGGGGCGGTGTCCAATTTTCTCTCCCAGGGCGACAAAGCCTTGTACGTCAATGGGGGTAAGTTCGGCGAACGCTGGGGAAAGCTCTGCAAGACGTTCGGGGTCAATGGGATCGAGATCAAAGTCGAATGGGGAGAAGCGGTCGATCCCCAGGCCGTGGCCGACGCCCTGAAGAAGGATCCCGCCATCAAGGCGGTGTACATCCAGGCGAGCGAGACGTCCACCGGAGTCGCCCACGATACACGGGCGATCGCCGAGATCGTGCGGTCCTGCGAGGAAACGATGCTGGTGGTGGACGCCATCACGGCGCTGGGGGTGTTCGACCTGAAGACCGACGAGTGGGGGATCGACGTGGTGGTGGCCGGATCCCAGAAAGCGATGATGCTGCCTCCGGGCCTGGCGTTCGCGAGCGTGAGCGACAAGGCCTGGCGGCTGGCCGAGAAGGCCAAGAACACGGCCTTCTATTTCAACTTCAAGAAGGAACGCGACGCCCAGCAGAAGAACCAGACCGCGTACACCGCGGGTGTTTCGTTGATGGTCGGGCTCCAGGAAGTGCTGAAAATGCTGAAAGCCGAAGGCCTCGGCAACGTCTTCGCGCGCCACGCCCGGATGGCCCACGCGATGCGGGAGGGGATGAAGGCGGCCGGCCTGGCGCTCTTTCCGAAACAGAGCCCAAGCGATGCCCTCACGGTCGTCTCGACGCCGGCCGGCGTGGACGGGCAGGCGGTCTATAAGAACCTGCGCGAACAGTACGGGATCACGGCGGCCGGCGGGCAGGATCACCTCAAGGGGAAGATCTTCCGGATCGCGCACATGGGCTACATGGACACCTTCGACGTCATCCAGGCGCTCGCCGCCACCGAGATGGTGCTGAAAGGGCTCGGGCATCCGGTGAAACTGGGCGCGGGCGTCGGCAAAGCCGAGGAGCTGCTGCTCGCAAAATGAAAATCCTCGTCAGCGACAACCTCTCCAAGCAAGGAGTCGAGCTTCTCCAGAAGGCCGGTCTGACCGTGGACGTCAAGACCAAGATGCCCAAGGAGGAACTGCTCCGCGAGATCAAGAATTACGAGGGGCTCATCGTCCGCAGCGGGACGAAGGTGACGGCGGAGGTGATTGCCGCCGCCGACAGGCTCCGGATCATCGGACGGGCGGGGTCCGGTCTGGACAACGTAGATACCGCCGCCGCCACCAAACGCGGCATCGTGGTGATGAACACGCCGGGCGGCAATACCGTCACGACGGCCGAGCATACCTTCGCGATGATCTTCGCGCTGGCCCGCAAGATCCCGCAGGCCACCGCTTCCATGAAAGCCGGCAAGTGGGAAAAAGAGAAGTTCATGGGCGTGGAGCTCTACAACAAGACCCTCGGCATCGTCGGGATGGGACAGATCGGGAGCCATCTCGCCAAGCTGGCCCAAGGGGTCACGATGAGCGTGATCGCCTACGATCCCTACCTGGCGGAGGAGCGCGCCCGCAAGATGGGCGTCGAGATCATGGGCCTGCACGAGCTCTTCCGTCGCGCCGACATCATCACGGTCCATACGCCTCTGACGGCCGAGACCCAGAACATCATCAACCGCACGACGATTGCGACAATGAAGGAGGGCGTGCGCATCATCAATTGCGCCCGCGGGGGCATCATCAATGAGCAGGACCTTTACGATGCGCTGAAGAGCGGGAAGGTCGCGGGCGCCGCCTTCGATGTCTTCGAGGAGGAGCCGGTCAAGCCCGCCCATCCGCTGCTGACGCTGGACAATTTCATCTGCTCGCCGCACATCGGCGGGTCCACCACGGAAGCCCAGGAGAACGTGGCGGTCGGGATCGCCGAGCAGATCGTGGACTACCTGACGCGCGGCATTGCGCGGGGCGCCGTCAACATCCCGTCGGTGCCGGCCGAGTTGCTGCCGCGGCTCCAGCCGTACATCACGCTCGCCGAGAAGCTGGGGCTGCTGCATTCCCAGCTGTACGAGGGCGGGATCGAGCGCGTCACGGTCGAGTACAGAGGCGAGGTCGCGGGCGTCAATGTGGCGCCGCTGACCATTGCGGCCCTGAAAGGGCTCCTGACGCCGATCCTGGAGGAAACGATCAACTACGTGAACGCGCCCGTGGTGGCGCGCGAGCGGGGGATCGAAGTCAAGGAAGTGAAGAGCAGCGACGCGGGGGACTTTACCAGCCTGGTCACGATCCAGGTGGAGGCCGAGAAGAAGACCAGCCGGATCGCGGGGGCGCTTTACGGCCGGCGCGATCCCCGGATCGTCCAACTGGATAATTTCCGCGTGGAGATCGTGCCCGAAGGGCACATGCTCTTCATCCTGAACTACGATCGCCCCGGCGTGATCGGCCAGGTGGGCCAGATCCTCGGCGAGCACCAGATCAATATCGCCCGCATGCAGTGCTCGCGCGAAGAAAAGGGGGGCCAGGCGTTGCTCATCGTCGGGGTGGACGCGCCGCTGCCCGTGGAAGTGCTCCGCGCCGTGACCGTCGCCAAGAACATCATTTCGGTCAAACTCGTGCGTCTGTAGCCGGCCCCGCCGGCTGGTCCCGTGATGATGAAGCCCTCCCGTTCTCCCATACCGCAAGGCGTCGCCACGTTTCTGCCCGTTGCGGCGGAAGAGAAGCGCGCGGTGGAGGAGATCGCCTTGGCGGTCTTCGCGGAGCGCGGCTATCGCGAAATCATCCCTCCCACGTTTGAATACTTGGACGTCCTGGCCCCCGGCCTGGACGCCGAGCTTATCGAGAAGTCCTACAAGGTGGTGGACCGGGCGACGGGGCGCATCCTCGTCCTGCGCCCGGACGTCACGGCCCAGATCGCCCGGATGGTGGCGATGGGCATGGTGGCCCAGCCCTTTCCCCTACGGCTCTGTTACAGCGCCAATGTCTTTCGCTACGAGCCGGAGCACGCCGGCCGCGATCGTGAGATCTTCCAGATCGGGATCGAGCTGATCGGTCCCAGGGGCACGGCGGCCGATGTCGAGCCGATCATGGTGGCGGCGGAATGCCTCCGGCGTCTGGGGATCACCGCCTTTACCATCGCCATCGGGCAAGGGGCGTTCTTCAATGCGTTGCTGCGCCGGACCGGCGTGTCGGCGTCCGTGCAGCGCAGCCTCCGTGAAGCGGCGGCGCGGAAGGACATCCCTCGCATGGAGGTCCTGCTTCGTGGAGCCGGCGTACGGGGACGCGACGCCAAAGCGCTCCGCGCGGTCCCCGAGCTCTTCGGGGGCTACGAGATGCTGGAGGCGGCCGGCCGGCTGGCCCCCCGGAGCGAGGACTGCCGTCGGCCGCTGGCCCGGCTGCGGGACGTGTGGGAGCGGATGACGGTGGCGGGCTTAGGGGATCATCTCCTGCTGGACATGGGAGAGATCCGGCGGATGGAGTATTACACCGGACTGGTCTTCGACATCTACGCCGACGGGCTGGGCGCGGAAGTCGGGGGCGGGGGACGATACGACCATTTGATCGGCCGGTTCGGGCGCGAAGTCCCGTCAACCGGATTCGCGTTCGATCTGGACCGGCTCCTGCAGCTTCGTGCCGTGCAGGCCGGTCGGGCGGCGGCGGCCGGCAGGAAGGGGACGCGCCGATGACGCCCGGTGGCCGGTCCGAACGCGCCCTTCGCGCCGATCCCGCGGCGCTCAAGCTGCCCCCGCAGAACATCGAGGCGGAGCAAGCCGTGCTCGGGGCCATTCTCCTGGACAACCAGGCGCTCTACAAGGCGCTCGAAATCATCGGACCGGATGAATTCTACCGGCCCGCGCACCGCCGGATCTTCGAGGCCATGATCGAGTTGTCGGAGCAGAATCAGGTCGTCGACCTGGTGACCCTGACGGATCATTTGCAACACGCCGGGACCCTGGAAGGGATCGGGGGCAGCGCCTATCTGACCGATCTCGCGCAGTCCGTCGCGACCGCGTCCAGCGTGACCCACCACGCCAAGCTCATCCACGAAACCGGGATCAACCGCGCACTGATCGGGGTGGCGACGGAGATCGTGACCCGGGGGTATGAGGGCACGAAGCGCGTCGACGAGTTGCTGGATTACGCCGAGCGGAGCATCTTCGGGATCGCGGAGAGCCGGCTGAAGAAGGCATTCAGCCCGATCAAGGACGTGGTGAACCGCACGGTCGAGCACATCAACAAGTTGTACGAGCAGCAGGAAAAGATCACGGGCATCCCGACAGGCTTTGCAGACCTTGATGATAAGACCGCCGGTCTCCAGCCGTCCGATCTCATCATCGTCGCCGGTCGGCCGAGCACCGGCAAGACCAGCCTGGCGCTGGGCATGGCCTTGAATGCCGCGCTGCACAAACCGAAGTCGTACAAGGTGGCCATCTTCAGCCTGGAAATGTCCAAGGAGCAACTCTGCATGCGGCTGCTGAGCGCGGCCGGTTCTCTCGACATGCACCGGATCAGGACCGGCCAACTGCACCGGGAAGACTGGTCGAGCCTGACCCGCGCCGCCAGCGCGTTGACCGACAGCAAAATCTACATCGACGACACGCCGGGCATCACGGCGCTGGAAATGAGGGCGAAGATCCGCCGGCAACGGGCGGAAACCGGTCTCGACCTGGTGGTGGTGGATTATCTCCAATTAATGGCCGGGGCCGGCGACAGCGAGAATCGGCAGCAGGAGATTTCCGACATCTCCCGGTCGCTCAAGTCCGTCGCCAAGGAATTGAACATCCCGGTCGTGGCGCTCTCGCAGCTCAGCCGGGCGGTGGAAAGCCGCCAGGACAAGCGGCCGTTGCTGGCCGACCTCCGGGAGTCGGGGGCCATCGAGCAGGACGCGGATCTCGTCATGATGATCTACCGCAAAGACATGTACGCGAACCAGACGGGTGAAGTTGAAGAGGACGTGGCGCCCGACCATGTCGCCGATATCATCATTTCCAAACACCGCAACGGACCGACGGGCGTCGTGCATCTGACGTTCCTGCCGGAGTACGCCAAATTCGGGAACTACATTCGGGAGCAGATTTGACTCTCCTCAAGGGCGCCCGTATAATTTGCCGAGAGCCATACCCGGTGAAATTCGCGTCACGCTTCTGGAGGCGGCCATTCCCACTGCCATACTACGAGTGAGCGCATGGGCCTCCTGCCTTCTGGCCGTGACGGCCGGTGTGCCGTCTGTTGTTCAGGCCACGGAGCGGGGTGCCGCCTCCCCCCCCGTTCAGCGAGTTCCGGACCCGAAGGCCTACTTCCATTTCCTGCGCGGGTACCAGGCCGAAGTGGCGAATGACGCCGGGACGGCTCAGGAGGAGTACCTCAAGGCGCTTGCGCTTGATCCCACCTCGGCGGTGCTCCACCTCCGCCTGGCGACCCTCTACCACACCCGGGGCGAGCATGGAAAAGCCCAGGCGCACGCCGAAGCTGTGCTTGCCAGAGACACCGCCAGCCTCCCGGCCCTGAACATTCTGGCCGCCATCGCGGTGGCCACGGGCCATTCAGATCGCGCGCTCGGGTACTACGAGCGGATCGTGGCGCTACGGCCGCAAGAACCGCAGGCCTATTATTCGATGGGCATGCTCCTGGCCGGGCAGAAGCGGTATGAGGAATCGGAGCGGAGACTCCGTCAAGGCATCGCGCTGGCGCCGGCCTCGTCGCCGACCGGCTACCTCTATCTCGGTCACGTGCTGGTTGAGCAGAAGGCATGGGATCGGGCCATACAGTCCTATCGGGATGCCCTGGCCGGCAATCCCGGCTTTGATCCGGCCTATCTGGGATTGGCGACGGCGCTCGAGGCCCAGGGCGATGCCCCGCAAGCCATTGCGACGCTCCGAAAGTATCTCCAGGAGATCAATCGGGGCAATCGTGAAGTGCGCCACCGACTGGTCCGGATGCTGTTGACGCAGAAGGACTATGCGTCGGCGCTTGTGCTGTTGCGTGAAGCCGTCGAGGCGTCTCCCGGGGACGTTGAGGCCCAGCTTCGCATCGGCCTGATTTACGGCGAAATGAAGGAGTTCCCCAAAGCGGTCGAGCAGATGAAACTCGTGCTGACGCTGCGGCCGAACGAACTGCGGGTGCGCGACCACCTGGCCTACCTCTATGAGGAGATGAAGGACTACGAGAAAGCCATTGCGGAATACGGGGCGGTCATCCAGGCTGATGCGCGGTTCACCGACGCGCATCTCCACCTCGGGTACCTGCTGTATCGCCTGAAGCGAACTGAGGAGGCGCTGCCGCATTTTCGCCAGGTGATCGCCCTGAATCCCAAGCTGCCGGACGCCTACCTCATGCTGGGCCTGACCCTGCTGCAGGCCTCGCGGCATGAAGAAGCGGTCGCCGTCTTTCGCGAAGGCCTGCAGCGGCATCCCGACAGCGCCGACTTCCACTTCAACCTGGGCACCGCCTATGACAAGCTGGGGCGGTTCGACGAACTGGTCAGCGAGATGCAGGAAGCCATCCGGTTGGATCCCAAGCATGCCGACGCGCTGAACTATCTCGGCTATACGTTTGCGGAGCGTGACATGCGGCTGGAGGAGGCCGTCGGGCTGATTCAACGAGCGCTCGCGGTCAAGCCGCAGAACGGCTACTATCTCGACAGTCTCGCGTGGGCCTATTTCAAAATGGGGCGGCTGCAGGAAGCACTGGAGGAGATGAAGCGAGCCGTCGCCGTGGTGCCCGACGACCCCATCTTCTTCGAGCACCTCGGCGAGATCTGCCTCACCAACAACCTCCCGAACGATGCCCGCGAAGCCTGGCTTCGCTCGCTGGAGCTCGATCCGGCGAACATAAAGTTGACGGATCGGTTCAAGGCAAAGGGGTTCTGGGACCCGGCCGCTGATGAGCGGATCCGCAAAGCGCAGCACAAGCAGTCCAGCAAAACCCTTTGAACAATTTTTGCCCTGCGCATTGACGAAAAGCGACTCCGACTCGATTGCGGGCAAGAAATGATGAATCTAAGTCATTAATATAGTTAGAATTTTTGTATGTCCGCGATGGCAGAAGACTTGCCTGTATTCGTTGCCTAGCGCTTCGACCCTGGTCTGCTGGGTGCGTGTTTTTAAGGGTGGGGTTGAGGTATGCGTGATTCTGAAGCGAGGATTGCCGTTGCCCAATCGCAAGCTGACGGGAGCGCAAGGCTTTACCCTCATCGAGTTGATGATCGTGGTGGCGATCATCGGGATTCTGGCGGCGGTCGCCATCCCGAACTTTATGACCTATCAGGCGAAGGCGCGGCAGTCGGAGGCCAAGGTGAATCTCGGGGGGATTTTCACGGCGGCGACGTCGACGATGGTTGCGCAATACGGGACGTATGCCATCACAAGCATAGGCAACCTCGGCTTTTTGGTGAGCGGAACTCCGCGATACTCTTACTGGTTTGCGGTTAGCGGCACCGCTACTGCTATCTCAGGGGGGAGTACGGCGACGACCCCCTGCAATGTGACTGTCGCTCCAGCAGAAGTCGCGGCTTCGACGTCCGCTTTTACGGCGGCGGCCCGTGGAAACGCCGATGGGGATGCCGCCTGTGATGATTGGACTATCGACGACGCAAGAATTTTGACGAATACCAGTAACGATGTCTTGAACTGAGGGCGCGACTCTGGAGTGCCGTTTTGAGGGGTGCCGGACAGGAAGGAACAATTTACGGCTTCCTCTTGACAGAAAAATGTCACACGCCATTAACAAAAGGGATAAGTGCATACAGGCACCTGTAAGTATTTCACAATATTAGCTTGAAATTTCAAGATCGATGCAAGGCACGCATTTTGCTTATAGAATTAAGGTTTGCAGTCTGGGAAAATTCAGTTTTGAGTACGATGTGGATGCGGCTGAAAGTTTAAACTAAAGGAGGGCTTGCGATGCAGCCTATGAAAAAGGAACAGGGTTTTACGCTGATTGAGTTGATGATCGTCGTGGCGATCATCGGGATCTTGGCGGCGATCGCCATTCCGAACTTTATGACCTACCAGGCCAAGGCGCGGCAGTCGGAAGCCAAGGTCGGGCTCGGAGGTATCTTCACCTCCGCCACGGCCTACTTTGCCGAAAACAGCACCTTCACGGTAACGTCGGCCACCCAGATCGGCTATGCGCCGAGCGGCGCGCCGCGGTACTCGTTCTATTATGGCGGGAGTACAGGGGCATTCCGCATCAACACCGGCTCCAACTCAGCCACCTCGGGCTGCCACGGAACGAACCCGCCGAAGGACTCGGCGGGCGTCAACGTGACGGTCACCGCTTCCGCCTTCACGGCGGGGGCGATTGGGGATGTCGACGGCGAGACTACCGTATGCGATCAGTGGACAATCGACAATGGCCGGCTGCTGGTGAACACCACCAACGACGTTTCCACGTAAGTTCGGATCGTCGCCTGTTCGTGGCAAGTGCGCGCGGGGGCGCTCCGATCCCCCGTGCGCTTTTCGCCCGGCGAGTCTGTGGGGAAGTGAGCGCGTGTCCCGCCAGATGCCCCTCCCGATCGTCGTTCTGGGAGGGGTGTACGCTTTTGCCCCGCTGATCGAAGGGGGAACGACTCACCTTCCGGTTCTCATCATCCGCTTCACGCTCGTTGCCATGCTTGCCGGGTGGGGGCTTGTTTCGATGAAATCCGGCGCACTGGTAACCCGGACGACACGCCTGTTCACGCCGCTTCTGGCATTCTTGGCATGGGCGGCTATCTGCGCCGTGCGTGCGCCCTATACCGCCCCGGCCTTGCAGTGGATGCTCAGCTTGATAAGCTACGCCGTGCTGTTCTTCCTGGTGCTCCATCTGATCGAATCCATCGAGCATGTCCGAAAGTTGCTTTTCGTTGTGCTGGCCGTTGGGTCATTGGGGGCCGTGCTGGGTGTGTACCAGGTGGTCTGGATGGAACAGTCCAGGGCCACCGGGACGTTTTTCAATGCCAACTTCTTTGCCGCGTATGAATCGGCCGTGCTTGCGGTCGCACTGGGTCTGCTTTGCTTCGGTTGCGAATGGGAAGGGCGACGGTGGGAGCGGGCGGGGGTATGGCTGTCGGCCGGTCTCGGCTTCTTCGGACTCCTTCTGTCTCAGTCCAGGGGAGCCTTGGTATCATGCGTAGTCGCCCTCGCGTTCGTGGGATGTTTCCGGTTCAGACGCGCGTTTCTCGGAGTGCTGTTGCTGGGTGTGCTGGTGCTCTTGTTGGTCCCGAACCCCATGAGGCAACGCCTGCAGACCGTCGGGGCGCAGGACCCTTACGCCTATACGAGGCTGGATATCTGGCACAACTCCCTGCAGCGCATCCTCGATCATCCGTGGGGTGCGGGGCTCGGCATGTATAAATACACTTCGTTCCGGTACCGCTTCCCCGTTGAGGGTACGGTTGCCCGCTACGCCAAGCGAGCAGAATCCGCGCATAACGAATATCTCCAAATGGGCGTGGAACTCGGCGTGGTGGGACTGGCGGTCTTCGTGGCGGGGGTATGGCTTGTGGGCGCCGAGTGGCGCGGCGCGCTCGGCCGCTCTCCGGATGTCCGGGAACAGGGACTTTTAGTCGGCATGGCCGGAGGCCTCCTGAGCCTGCTCACGCATGCCGCCATGGATTCGGTATTTCATCAGCCGGCCCTGGCGATGTTGGGCGTGCTGTTTACGGGCTTGATCGTGGTCGTCAAACGGCGGAGTTCGCCCAACGAGTCGGCAGTGTGGAGGGTTCCGTTCGCCTCCCATCCAGCCCGCACGGCGTCGGTCGTTGTCCTGGCCGTTCTGGCGACGGTGCTCATCGTCAGGCCGGCTGCCGCCTGGTATGCGTTCGACAGAGGGGAAACCGAGATGACGGCCGGACGGGTGGAGCGGGCTTGGGGCTGGTATCAATGGGCGACGCGCATTGAACCCGGAACGACCGCCTACCGGGACGCCATCGCCCTGACGAAGATCCGGCTCTACGAGCAATCCGGCAATGTTCGGTGGCTGCTCGATGCGGCGGAGGAATTCAGGATTGCGTTGAACCTGAATCCGCAAGATGCGCGTCTTGCCCACCGAGAAGGCAATGTCCGCGTGCTGTTAGCCGAGCGCCCCGAATACGGGGACAAGCGAGGGGCGCTGCTGCAACAGGCGGCGGCCGCCTACGAACACGCGCTCCAGTTAGATCCCTACGCACCGCTCTATTATTATGACCTCAGCCGGGTCCGGTTGGTTCAGGCCCGCGACCAGGAGGCGATCGCCTGGCTCGTGCTCGCGAAAAGCTACGAGCCCAACTTTCTGCCGGCGCGAGTTCGGCTGGCCGAACTCGCGCTGCGGGAAGGGCTGACGGAGGCGGCGCGTGCGGAATACGGCGAGATTGTTAAGGTGATGGAGCGCTACCGGGGGGGGACGCTGAATCCGCTCGAACGCCAGTTCCTGGAGGTGGACGACGCCGCGCTGAAGCGGTTGCGCGCGTCGGTGGATGTCCCTTGAGCCGCACGACTCGACTGGCGCTTTTGTGGCTGGGCGGAGCGGTCCTCATCCTGGGGCTGCACGCCCTTCAGGTGGGGCTCGATCGCCAGCGAGCCGCCGTTCCGAAGCTGCAGCGGTTCATGTACCTGCCCAGCGGCGAACAGCTCAGGATGGCGGTCCTGGGCTACCACCAGGTGGCGGCCGATGTGTTGTGGCTGCAGGCCATCCAGGCCATGGGAGAACGCAAAGTCTCGCTGGAGGCGGGGGCTTGGATCGCGCATGCGCTGGACGTGATCACGACGCTGGACCCGTGGTTTGTGCGCGTGTACCGGGCTGGCGGGATCGCCCTTACCACCCTGGTTCCGCTCCCTGCGGAAAGCAATCGGCTGCTGCTCAAGGGCATCGAGCACAATCCGGACGACTGGTATCTGCCCTTTCTCCTGGGATTCAACTATTATTACAATGACTATGACGACGCGAAGGCGGCCCAGTACATCGCCAGCGCGTCCCGGCTGCCTGAGGCGCCGGCGTATCTGGCGGGATTGGCGGCGAGGCTCTACGTCTCGGCCCATACGCCGCAGGACGCCCTCATGTTTCTCGCTCAGGTGTATGAGCACACCGCGGACGAAAATGTCAGGCGGGTGCTGGAACAGCGGATCAAGGAGGTGGTGGTGGAGCGGGACCTCCTGCTGCTGGAGGAAACCATTCACCGGTACCGAGCGCTCCATAAGAGGGCGCCCGCGCGGTTGGAGGATCTGGTGAGGCCGGGTCTCCTGCGCGAGCTCCCGCGTGAGCCATTCGGCGGCCGCTACCTCTACGATCCGCAGACCCAGACGGTCCGCAGCAGCGAGGTGAAAGAGCGCATGAAGCTCTACGGCACACGGATGCCGCGATGAAACCGCTTCAGATCATTGGCTTGATGAAAGAGTTTCGTCTCGGCTTGCGGGGCCGGCGGGTGCTGGCCCTCGACCGGCTGGACCTGGAGGTGGAGCAGGGCGAAATCTTCGGGTTTTTGGGGCATAATGGAGCCGGCAAGACCACGACCCTGAAACTGCTGATGGGCTTGCTTGCGCCGACGGCGGGGACGGCGCGCATTCTGGGACGGCCGATCGAGGACGTGGCCGTCAAGCAGCACGTGGGGTTTCTCCCCGAATCGCCCTACTTCTACGAATACCTGACGGCCGAAGAGTTTTTGCTCTTCTACGGGCAACTCTTCGGACTCGGGGGCGCGCCGCTGGCACGCAAGGTCGATGAACTGTTGGAGATGGTCAGCATGGTCGATGCCCGGCGCCTTCCGCTCAGGAAATTTTCGAAAGGAATGCTTCAACGGATCGGCCTGGCCCAAGCGCTGATCAACGACCCGCGGTTGGTCATCCTGGACGAACCGATGTCGGGGCTGGACCCCATCGGACGGCGCGATGTCCGGGACATCATTCTCCGGCTCCGCGAGGGAGGCAAGACGGTCTTCTTCAGCACCCATATCCTGCCGGATGTCGAGATGATCTGCGATCGAGTCGGGATCCTCGTCCGGGGCCGCCTCCGGGCCGTGGGGGCCGTCCATGAACTGGTGGGAGCCGCTTCCGTGACGTCGGTCGAGATCGTCGTGGAAGGGCTGGCGGAAGCCGGCATCCAGGAGGCGAGCCGTTTGGGCGGGACAGTGGTCCGAAGAGGCCATCAGGCGTTGATCAAGCTGGAAGACGAAGCGGGAGTGAGCGCGCTCCTCGACATCGTGCGTCGGCATGCGGGCCGGTTGGTGTCGCTCGTGCCGCACAAACGGTCCCTGGAGGACCTTTTTCTCAATGAGATGGAGGGAAGCCGCGCGTGAACCGGATCACCGTGATCGCCCTCAACACCTTCAAGGAGAACATCCGGGACAAGATTCTGTATAACCTGGTGTTCTTCGGGCTGCTCATGATCGGCAGTTCGACCCTCCTGAGCACGCTCAGCATGGGCGAGCAGGCCAAGATCATCAAGGACCTTGGGTTGGCCGGCATCAACCTGTTCGGCGTCTTGATCGCCATTTTCGTGGGGATCGGGCTGGTCAGCAAGGAAATCGAGAAACGGACGATTTACACCATCATCGCGAAGCCTGTGCCGCGCTATCAATTTCTCCTGGGGCGGTACTTCGGTCTGACGATCACGCTTCTGGTGAACACCGCGATCATGGTGGTGGGGTATGTGCTCATTCTTCTCGTGGCGAGGATCGGGTTCGACGCGGGGCTCTTCAAGGCCATTGCCATGATCGTGGTCGAATTGCTGGTGATCGTCGCGGTCGCGGTGATGTTTTCCACCTTCACCACCACGACCCTGAGCGCCACCTTCAGCATGGCGATTTATGTGATCGGTCATATGACCGCCGATCTCAGGCTGTTGGGCGCCAAACTGAAGGGTGAGGCGACCACGGCGATTCTCGACGGGCTCTACTATCTGCTCCCCAATCTCGAATATTTCAACGTCAAAGGGCAGGCGGTGCATGGACTTCCGATCGAGACCTCGTACCTCGTCTTTGCAGTGGCGTACGGGATGCTCTACAGCGCCGTCATCCTGATCATGGCATGTGTGGTCTTCCAAAGGCGGGACTTTAAGTGAAGGGGCGACGATGAAGGTGGTGACGGTCGTCGGCGCGCGTCCCCAGTTCATCAAGGCGGCGGCGGTCACTCGCGCTCTGCCGGGCTTCAATCAGGGGATGGGTCGCCGCCCGATCCGGGAGGTGTTGATCCATACCGGACAGCACTACGACGAGGACATGTCGGCGGTCTTCTTCCGCGAACTCGGCATTCCGGCTCCGGCCTACCACCTGGATGTGGGGTCCGGGCCGCATGGACAGCAAACCGGCCGGATGCTGGAGCGACTCGAGCCCCTCCTGGCCCGCGAGCGGCCGGACTGGGTGCTTGTCTATGGCGATACAAACTCCACTCTGGCCGGCGCGCTCGCGGCCAGCAAGCTCGGGCTGCCGATTGCGCATGTAGAGGCCGGGCTGCGCAGCCATAACCGCGTCATGCCTGAGGAGAGCAACCGCGTGGTGACCGATCATCTCTCTTCCCTCCTGTTCTGCCCGACGGAACGCTCCGTGAAAAACCTGCATGGCGAAGGTATCCTCAAAGGGGTGCATCTAGTAGGTGACGTCATGCACGACTCGCTTCTGTATCACCTCGACCAAGCTGACAGAGGTGGCGAGGTTCTGGCCATGCTGGGACTCCGTGCCGGTGCGTATGCGTTAGCGACAGTGCATCGAGCCGAAATCACGGATCGCCCTGAAGCCCTGAACGCACTGTTCGAGGCGTTGGGCGCTATTGGTCTTTCGGTGGTGGTGCCGCTCCACCCTCGGAGCAAGGTGGTGTTACAGCGAAATGGGATGCCCCGGCTCTCGGATTCGATTCGTTTGATTCCGCCCGTTTCTTATCATGAGATGCTCATGCTCGAACGGCACGCGCGACTGGTCCTGACCGACTCTGGGGGGGTGCAGAAGGAAGCATTCTGGTTGCATGTTCCCTGTGTCACATTGCGTGATGAGACCGAGTGGGTTGAGACTTTGGATGAAGGCTGGAACCGCCTGGCCGGTACACAGCCGGAACGAATCGTTGCCGCTGTCCGTGCAGCGCTTGAGGGTGGTCCCAGGGCATCGAGCGCGCTCCCGGGCGATGGTCGCGCTGCAGAGCGGATCTTGGACATGCTCGTGCGGTCGGGAGACCCTGTTCCGGTCTTCAGGAATTAAAAGGGGCGGTGTCGTTTTCGATCGTGTAAGTGAGAGGGCGAAGCCATGCCCGGGGACGCCCCATCGCGTACGACCTCTACCGCTGGCCGTGTCCAAGCTGTGGTGAAAGCCAGAGAGCAAGGAGTGAACTGGTGGACATAAGGGGCAAGAAGCTCTTGGTCATCGGTGGCGCAGGTTTTATTGGGTCCCATGTGACCGAAGAGTTGCTCAACGAAGATGTGGCCGAAGTCATCGTCTACGACAATTTCTGTCGAGGCCGATATGAAAACCTGACCGCGGCGCTCCGAGACTCCCGTGTCCGGGTTTACGAACTGGGCGGAGACATCCTGCATACCGACATCCTCAACAAGGCGATGCAGGAGGTTGACTGTGTGTTCCACCTTGCCGCCCTGTGGCTGCTGCACTGCCACGAGTATCCGCGGTCGGCCTTTGAGGTCAACATTCGGGGCACGTTCAACGTGCTGGAAGCATGCGTGGCGAATCGGGTGGGCCGACTGGTCTACTCATCGTCTGCGTCGGTATACGGGGATGCCGTCGAAGAGCCGATGACAGAAAACCATCCGTTCCACAACACAAACTTCTATGGAGCGACCAAGATCGCGGGCGAGCAGATGTGTCGGGCCTTTCACCACCGGTATGGGCTCGATTACCTCGGGCTTCGGTACATGAACGTCTATGGGCCGCGCCAGGACTATCGCGGTGCCTATATCGCGGTCATCATGAAGATTCTGGACAATCTTGACCGGGGGCAACCCCCGGTCGTTTTCGGTGATGGCTCTCAGGCGTATGATTTTGTCTACGTCGGCGACTGCGCACGCGCCAACATCTGCGCGGCCAAGGCCGACAAGACCGACACGTTTTGCAATGTGGGTAAGGGTGTGCGGACGACCATAAAAGAACTCGCGGAGTTGATACTCGAAATCACCAAGTCGGACCATCAAGTCCAATACGAGCCGGCGGGGTTGACCTTCGTGAAGAATCGTGTTGGCAGCACGGAGAAGGCCCAACGAGTGATTGGATTCGAGGCCAGGACGGAATTACGTGATGGCCTCGAAAAGCTGATTGCCTGGCGAGCGGAAAAAAAATGCAGACCTCAGGCAGAGAGCCTCGTGAGCCGTCAGGTAATTAGGCGGGAATCGGCAGATTCTTCCGGAGGGATGCAAGGTATTGCCAGGGATTTCGACGAATAGCATGAGAGAAATTCATCGATATGAAAAGAAAGGCAGCAGTGTGGCTAAATGGGGCAGGTTGGTTGTACTGGTTGTGTTGTTTGTTGTTACGCCAACTCTGGCCTGGGCATACGTTGACCCTGGCATCTTAGGAGTTTTGTACCAGCTTGTATATGTGTTCTTTTTTGGCACCCTCGTCGCATGGCTATTGAGACCATGGCGATACCTTAAAGTTCTCTTCGAGCGTACTTTTCGCCGGCCGGTGTCCTCCAACAAGATTGAGGAAGAAGAGGTCAAATAGCTGTGCTAGCTTCTCTGGGGAGTATGAGTATCCGGCTGATGCAGGGCACCGGGACCTGAGAGGGCAGCGGTGACTCAGCTTGACAGTGGGCACTCTGCTTGGCGTGTCGATCCGTCGTCCTATGTGGACCCACACGGTTTTGTTTTTCACACGGACCGCGGCATATTCCGGGCAATATTTAAAGAGAGCGCAGACTTCTATCGACGCATGATCAGCGATGGAATCGCTCAACGGCTGCACGAGAGGTTCGGGCTGGTTCGCACTGAGCTTAGCGAGCTATACCTGGCCGATGTGGGATGTGACCTTGTGGTCCAACATGAGGTGGTCGAGCCTGCCACATACTGTGTCGAGTGGTGCCCCTCGATGCTACGGGATGCGGCGCGCCTACATCTAGAATTGTCCATCGAGTTGGCTTCACAGCACATGATGCTTCAAGACGCTTCTCCTTGGAATGTCAGGTTTCAAGGTACACGGCCAAGGTTCATTGACTTCACGTCCATTGTGCCTACACAGGCGCGGCTGCTTTGGCCGGCGTACAGCCAATTCCAGAGCTTTTTCATGCGTCCCCTGCACTTGGCTGCGATCAACAAGGGCAAAGTCGGGAGAGCGCTACTCTATGACACAATCAACGGAATAACGTTACAGGACTTCGTAACGAACGTTGGACTTGGATACCTGTTGAGACACTCCTATCTGGCTATCACACCGTTCCTGGATCGCTTGCTTCAGACAAACAGAAAGCTCAAGAAAGCGGTTCGGGAGCTTGCGGCAGGCCAAGGCAGCGAGATCGATGTGGCGGTGAGGAAACGATTCTTCAGGGGACTCCTCAAACGCTTGGAGCGGTTAGAATTTAGTGGCGTGAAAGATGCGTGGAGTAACTATTATGTTCAGGTCGAACCAGGAATAGATAAACAAAGGAAGCTCTCCACAGTGCGTGAGTTGCTAATCCGTCTTCAGCCTCCGACCGTGGTTGACCTCGGTTGCAATACAGGAGCCTTCTCGGTCTTAGCCGCGGAATGCGGCGCCAGGGTTATCTCTCTCGATAAAAGTGAAGCATGCATTGCGCACTTGTACGCTTACGCGAAGCGGCAGGGCTTAGACATACTGCCGTTGGTGGTGGACTTGCTCGCTCCCACTCCCCCGTGCGGCTTCCTTGGCAATCAATACCCTGGTGTGATTGAGCGCGCGCGTTCGCACATGGTCTTCTGCCTGGGTCTCATGCATCACCTATACATAAACGGACGGCAGTCGCTGGATCGCATCGCTTTTTTGCTGAGTCAGCTCGGAACACAGTTCGCCATCTTTGAATACATAGACCAACGCGATTCGAATATAGACTTGCTAGAAACGGTTCGGCCAATTCGCTATAGCTTGGCCGATGTCAAACAAGCATTGGGACGATATTTCCGTACCATCCAGGAATATGACTCTGATCGGCCAACCCGAAGGATCCTCCTCTGCGGTCATGCTTGAACCCGGACGTATCGCCACTCTCTATACCGTTGCGCTGCTTTTGGTCGTTTTCCTCCAAGGGCTCTCTGATGATCTCCTACTTTTTCACAGCGATTGGCTGAGCTATCTCTATTTTACTTCGGCGCTGGTACTCCTCCTGTTCATCTTGATCGTTGGCGTGGTATTAGGAACAAGGCTGCTGCCAGCGATCTGGAGGCACAAAGCTCTCCAGGCGCTGGACGGTGCGGTTGTCATGGTGACCCTCGCAGGATGTGTGGTCTTCGGCGTGGAGACCATATCGGGAAAAATCGAGGACATTCGGTGGCTTAGCGCATTGCTAATTGGAAGTATCGTTTTCGGAAGCCTGATCCTTAGAAGCTTACGGGATATACCTACGGTGCGTAACCGTGTGAGGCAATTTGCGGGAATTGCAACCGCAGTCGGACTCGTAGTCTTTGCCGGCGGGCTCGCGTATGCGGCGCTTTCCAATCTGGCCAAGAGGACAAATCCAGATGGGATGGAAAAGCATGTAATCCTCCTGGTCATCGACGGAATGCCCTCTCAGCTCCTGAGTACATACAACCAGGGGGCCGAGGAGACGGCGCTTGATCGCGTGATGAAGCAAGGATTAGTGTTCACAAACGTGCGCACTAACAAAGTGTATACAAACGGGTTTTTTAGCGTCCTGTACTCGGGACGAATGAACCTCTCGATAGGTGGTCGTGGTGAAGGGGGGCTCAGGCACAACCTTCTGAATGTTCTACAAGAGCACGGAGTAACCACGCGCTGGATATCCTTTCACGCAAGCGGCCTTCCTGAGTCCAACAGCGTAACTCAGTACACGGGTTTGCGATCCGCGTTTGTTACAGAAAATTGGAACTGGCTGCCGGCCTACCTGGGATTGAACTATCACACGTTCGTTGCATGGGAAGATTCACGTAAATATATGGGTGAGCGCACCGAGCTATTGTATCGCCTAACCAATGGACGATTGAACGAAGATATTCTATGGAGTCAAAACATCCCCAGACAGGTGGCGGAGTTACATTCCAACAGCAACAAGTCCTTTCTGCTCGTGCATGTTTCCTTTGGGGAGCAAAATGTGCAGGCTTTGGCTGATAAGTCGGAGGGGGCAAGCACACTGTTCGATTTCTACCAAAGGGCGATCAAGAACGATTACAGATATCAGCCGGAAGATGAACCGTTGGTGGAGCACGTACGGCAAGAGTATCGAGCCCGAGCTGATGAGTATGGGAAGAGGATCCAACAGGTACTGGATTACCTTGGCGAGCATGGATGGAGTTCGAACACATTGGTGATTATGACGGCTGATCATGGCAGTATCCTTTCCAAGGGCAAGATCTGGTATGGCTATCACAATGAGGAAGAAGTCACCCGCGTTCCGCTAGTCATCTTTGGCCCTGGCGCCCTAGGCCACAAGCACCGCTTAGCAGATACCAGAGACGTGCGACGAACGCTGCTCGACTATTTCGAGATTGACGGAGGCCCAGACGGGATGGCTACATCGCTCATCTCGAGCGGTGTCGATAAGTCGTATGTGCCCGTTCTGACCATTCCCAGCCAGAAATACCGCCAGCATTTCTTGAACGTGTATGCGAAAGGGCGCAAGTTTGTTGTGAATATCCATCCCCAAGGACATGGGGAGAACTGGTGGGGTGTGGTTGACGGATATAAGGTTGGAGATGTGCATGCGCCGATCGAGCCGGATGATCCGGTGTGGGGTGTCATCGGCGAGTCCCTCATGAGATTCGGCGTTTCAGCGGACACGATGCATGTGCGGTACAGGCCTTTGGTCAAGATGAACAGGCACGGGAACCAATTCTAGGTGGAGGGCTGTGGAGTGGAATCTGGGGCGAATAAGGCCCGCGAAATTCAGATTGCTGCCCCTTGCCTGGGTGAGGAGGAATGGCTGGCCCTTCGGGACCCGATTTCCACCGGTTGGCTGACACAGGGACCGAAGGTATTAGCGTTCGAGAAATCCTTTGCAACGAAACACGGCGTCCGTCATGCGATTGCCTGTACGAGTTGTACGACGGCCTTGCATCTGGCCCTCAGCGCTCTGGAGGTCGGCCCAGGCGATGAGGTCATCGTGCCGGCGTTCACGTGGGTCTCGACCGTCAATGCGGTGCTCTATTGTGGGGCGAGGCCGGTCTTTGCCGATGTCGATCGGAGAACGTTTAACGTGACCGCCGAGGAAGTCGCCGGTCGGCTCACAGCGCGGACGCGAGCCGTCGTCTCCGTGCATCTGTTTGGCCTGTGCAGCGACATTGACGCGATCCGTTCCGTGTTACCCAAAGGCGTCGCCGTCATTGAGGACGCAGCCTGCGCTGCCGGTGCAAGCTATCGAGGCCGCTCCGCCGGCGGCCTCGGCGAGATCGGAGTCTTCTCCTTCCATCCGCGGAAAGTGATCACCACCGGCGAAGGAGGCATGGTGACCACTAACCACGATGCCTTAGCTGAGCGGGTGCGGGCGCTCCGCAACCACGGCGCGTCGGTCCCGGAAGAAATCCGCCATGGCGGGCCTAAGCCCTACCTGCTCCCTGAATTTGACATGCTGGGGTTCAACTATCGAATGACTGATCTCCAGGGAGCGGTCGGACTCGCACAACTCAGCAAGCTCGACCGGTTCATTCAAGAACGCGCGGCGGGGGCCGCCTTCTACCGCCGCGAATTGGCCGGCCTCAAGTGGCTGCAACTGCCCGAGGAGCCGGCTGATGGCCGGCATGCGTGGCAGGCCTTTGTGACCACTGTCGATCCGGGCACTGCGCCGAAGCCGCGCAACGAAATCATGGAATCTCTCCAACAACGCGGGATTGCGACACGGCCGGGAACCCATGCCGTGCACATGCTGGGCTTTTACCGAAATCGGTACGGCATTCGTCCCGAGGATTTTCCCGCTGCGCGTGACTGCGATAGGAACACGATGGCGATTCCGCTCCACAACCGTATGACACAAGATGATTTCGCCTATGTCGCTGAAGCCCTCCGCAGCCTCTAAAGGGCCACTGCATCCACCGGCCTGGCTGCATGAGCTGCTCGGCATCGGCCTGCCTGGTGAGGGAGAACGGTTCCACGTCGGCGACGCCACCTTTGTCATGCACAACGGCATTCCCCGGTCAGAAGGACTGTTAACGGACAACCAATTGCAGACACGAGACGCCTTTAGCTTCATCTGGAGCGGGACGGACCGGTTTCGTCAGGATAGCTTCACGCTGCTGGCCGATTGGTTTAAAGCCCATTACGGCGACGTCGCGGATGCGGCCTGGTGGCGCGACTACGGGCCGTGGCCGCTGCTGCTCGATGCGGGGTGCGGCGTCGGGCACTCTGCGCTCGGGCTGTTCGAGGGCCGGCTGCGGCAGGTTCGCTATCTGGGCGTGGACGTGTCAACGGCCGTCGAAGCCGCACGGGAACGCTTCGCGCAAGAGGGAGTGGATGCGGCGTTCCTGCAGGCGAGCTTGATGGATCTACCGATCCCTGACGCCAGCGTGGACGTGGTCTATGCGCAGGGGGTGCTGCACCACACCGATTCCACGGAAGCGGCGCTGCGCGCGCTGGCCCGTAAGCTCAAGCCCGGGGGACGCATCCTCTTCTACGTCTATCGTCGCAAGGGGCCGATCCGCGAATTCACCGATGACTACGTGCGAGGCAAGTTACAAGGCATGTCGCCGGAGCAGGCCTGGGCGTCGATGTTGCCGCTAACCAAGCTGGGGAAGTTGCTGGGCGACCTGAAGATCGAGATCGAGGTTCCGGAGCCGATCACCCTGCTGAACATTCCGGCCGGCAAGATGGACCTCCAGCGCTTTTTTTATTGGCATGTGGTCAAGGCCTTCCATCATCACGACCTGAGCCTCGACGAACTGAATCACATCAACCTGGACTGGTATGCGCCGGCCAACGCGCACCGGCAGACGCCGGAACAGGTGCGCGCCTGGTGCCAGGCAGCCGGATTGACCATCGAGCGCGAGCATCTGCAGGAATCCGGTATCACGGTCATCGCCGGGAGATCCTAGTCCGAATGTGCGGTATCGCTGGAATCATGAATTTTTCGGATGAATCGGCATCGCCCGTCCTGCTGAAGCAGATGACGGACGCGATCAGTCACCGGGGACCTGACGGGGAGGGGAAGTTTCTTGACGGCCCGGTCGGCCTCGGCCACCGGCGGCTGGCGATCATCGACTTGTCCGCCGCTGGCCACCAGCCCATGCTGAGCGCCGACGGCCGGTTTGTCCTGAGCTACAACGGCGAAGTGTACAATTTCCAGGAGTTGCGAGCCAAGCTGCAAGCGATGGGCTATCAATTCCGCTCGCGCACCGATTCCGAAGTCGTGCTTTATGCCTGGGCGGCCTGGGGCCCCAAGTCGCTGGAACTGCTGAATGGCATGTTCGCCTTTGCGATCTGGGATCGCCGGCAGAGAGAACTGGTCCTCGCTCGCGATCGGTATGGCATCAAGCCCATCTACTATGCCGAACGGCCCGGTGTGTTCCTCTTCGGCTCGGAGATCAAAGCCATGCTGTCGCATCCGGCCATGCGGGTGGATATGGATCCGGACGCCTTGCTGGAGTACATGACGTTTCAGAATTTCTTCACCGACAGCACCCTGTTCAAAGGCGTCAAGCTGCTGCCGGCCGGCTGCTGGCTTACGATTGATGCGCAGAAGGGCGAGCCGATCGTCCAGCGGCACTGGGATTATGGCTTTGGCGAGCCGGCGGAAACGGCGTCGGAGGAGGAATACGCCGAAGAGCTGGACCGCCTGTTCCGCCAGGCAGTCAGCCGCCAACTGGTGAGCGACGTCCCGGTGGCCGCGTATCTCTCGGGAGGGATGGATTCCGGCTCCATTGCGGCGATTGCCGCGCGGCAGTTCCCTGGCATGAAAACCTTCACGGTCGGCTTCGATTTGCACTCAGCCTCCGGCCTTGAGCTGGCCTTTGATGAGCGCGACAAGGCCGAACATATGTCCTACCTGTTCGGCACTGAACACTACGAAATGGTGCTCAAGGCCGGCGATATGGAACGCGTGCTGCCTCTTATGATGTGGCATCTCGATGAACCGCGTGTCGGGCAGAGCTATCCCAATTTCTATGCCGCCCGGTTAGCGAGCCGGTTCGGCAAAGTGGTGCTGGCCGGCACGGGCGGTGATGAGTTGTTCGGCGGCTATCCCTGGCGGTACTACCGTGCGGTCGCGAACGAGGATTTCGAACATTATATTGACAAGTATTACGCGTATTGGCAGCGGTTGATTCCCAATTCCATCATCCGCCAGGTCTTCCGGCCGATCTGGCCGCAGGTCGAAAAGGTCTGGACGCGCGACATCTTCCGCGACGTGTTTCACCGTCATGCCAAGGAACTCACGCGCCCTGAGGACTACATCAATCACTCGCTCTATTTCGAGGCCAAGACCTTCCTGCACGGTCTGCTGGTCGTTGAGGACAAACTGAGTATGGCCCACGGGATCGAGACGCGGGTGCCGTTCCTCGACAACGACCTGGTGGATTTTGTCATGCGCCTGCCGGTTCGACTCAAGCTGAGCAAGATCGGCGAAGTGATCCGCATCAACGAGAACCAACCTGGCGATAAGTCGCGCATCTATTTCGAGAAGACCCGCGACGGCAAATTGCTCTTACGCCAGGTGATGCAGCGCTATATCCCGGCCGAAGTCACCGACGGGATCAAACAGGGATTTTCCGCTCCCGACGCCAGTTGGTTCCGCGGGGAGAGTATCGAGTACGTTCGCCGCCGGTTAATGGGGCGGGACGCGGCCATCTACAACTTTCTTGACCGGGATACCGTGCAGGGCCTGGTGTCCGAGCATTTGGAAGGCAAGGTAAACTGCCGGTTGCTGATCTGGTCACTGCTCAGCGTTGAGCAGTGGTGCCGAACCTTTCTCGGCGGCGAGCGGCCAGTGGGTGTCGCTCACGATGCCTTCGGGCCAGACTGGATCCATGCATAGCCTGAATGTCAAACGTTGCTGGCGTCTCGCCCGGCGTAGCATCGAGGCACTGCATTTAGATTTGACTGATCTCGTCGTACTAACCGAGGCAGCGACGGGACCCTACGCCCTGACTGCCTCTCTCGCTGCATTGGCCGGAGCACGGCGTGTATATGCACTCTCTCGCGAGTCTTGGTACGGTACGCTTGAGGAGGCGCAAGCGCAAACGATGGAGATAGCGGAAGCCTGGGGCTTAGGAGGACGTGTCAAAGTCATTTCAATACGCGACCACCCCGGCGTTTCAGAGGCCGACATCGTCACCAATCTGGGCTTCGTTCGTCCGCTCGATGCTACGTTATTAGGGCGGCTCAAGTCCACCGCTGTCGTCTCGCTGATGTTCGAGACCTGGGAATTGCGCGAGGAAGATGTTGATCTGTCGGTCTGCCGGCAGCTTGGAATCCCAGTGCTCGGGACCAACGAAAGAGTACCTGAGTTGGGAACTATGTCTTATTTGGGTCCTGTCGCGATGCGTTTGTTATTCGAGTGCGGTATAGAGCTCGTGCGGTGTCGTCTCGTCGTCGTTGGCGGGGGCGCTTTCGGTCTAGCCCTCACGCAGTCCTTGTCGGAACTTGCTGCGGACGTGCGACAGATCGATCCCTTCGGTGGAGATCGCCTTGATACACCGGAGATGGAATCGGTAATTGCTGAGGCCGATGCCTTGATAGTGGCGGAGCATCGTAACCGGAGTCTTCTGTTGGGACCCAAAGGACACCTGGATGGACGGATGCTCGCAACCTTGAATCCTGGTTTGGCGGTCATCCACATCGCTGGAAAGGTTGATCAGGCGGACTTGGTCGCAGCTGGCCTCCTGGTAGCACCCCAATATTTCGCGCGAGCCGGATACATGAGCGTGACGACAGCCTATGTTGGACCACAGCCACTTATCGATCTACACCTAGGTGGTCTGAAAGTCGGAGAACTGCTTGCGAGAGCCAGAGGTCGAGGTCTTGCCGCGACGGATGCAGAGGCCGAGGCGTTGATGCATCCTATCTGTCAAGCGTTCGCTACAACACCTGACTCGCCATCGTACTCCCGGCTGCGCGCCGATTGAGTGGGAGAAGATGGTGCGCGGTGCCTGACGTCGCCGATCAAGAAAAATCGAAAGGGGTTGTTGCTGTGACTCCAAGTGCCTTGAGGATGCGGACCATTGCTTCAGTGATCGAGGAAGCAAGGCCGCTTCTTGATCAGAATTCGGCGTCATTCCTTGAGCGCGTTTACACAGACGACACGAATAAGTACGCCGCGCGGCTCAAGCAATATGGTTTCATCGGCCATACAAGAGTCCTTGATGCAGGCTGCGGTTTTGGGCAGTGGTCGCTGGCGTTGGCAGAAGCAAACGGTCATGTCACCGCAGTGGATACCGCCGGCGACCGGCTGCATTTTTTGCGGACCCTGGCTCGCGTGTTAGGACTGGCAAACATGGACATACGCTGGGCGCGCATTGAAGCCCTGCCATTCGGTGACGGTAGGTTTGATGCGGCATTTTGTTACGGTGTTATCTTCCTAACACGATGGCGGGAAAGCTTGGCGGAACTTACTCGTGTACTGCGCCCCGGGGGTATTCTTTATTTGAATGCGAATGGACTTGGGTGGTACAAGCATCTCTGGTCTTCAGAGTACAACAAGGTGGAGGGCTACGACCCCAAATGTAGAGCCGGAAAAGTTCTACATAATACGTGGTTATATAATGCTGGATATCCTGCAGAAGAAGGCCTGGATGTGCTTATCGAGCCCGCAGGGCTTGAGAGCGCGCTGAGGGATCTGGGTTTCCGAGACATTCGGTGTGCAGCTGAGGGAATGTTGGGCCGTGAAGAAATTAGTGGGATGACCACTCCTCCATTCTTTCAGGGTGAATACGAGGGAGAAACCGGTGTCTACGAAATCATCGCCAAGCGAGGGTGAAAGTTCTTGAACACTGTCTCCAGTCCGGGTCTTCTGGGAGAACAAAGAGAATAAGTCCTTGTTGGATAGAAAGGGTTTTAAATGAGCCACGTTAAGGAAACGAGTGTGTTCGAGAAGTTGGTGTCCACACGATCGTTGAAGGGATTTGCAGCGAACTTCCTGAGGCAGACGATGGCTGGACAAAAGCTCTTCCTTTACAACGAGTGGCTACCTCGAGTAATCAATATTTCCTTTAATGAAGAGACATGCATGTTCGCATGCAAAATGTGTCCGTATGCCGAAACGGAAGTGCGGGACATGTACAGACAGGGCTCAGAGATGAGCTTCGAGACTCTGAAGAACATCGTTGCCTGTATTCCCAACGATTCCTATTACAGCTTTGACATTTCGGCGATTGGCGAGACGCTACTGTTCAAATCCTTGCCTGAATTCGTCAAATACATGAAGCAGCAGCGTCCTTTGGTGAATTCGGTTATTTCCACCAACGGACTGATGTTGACTGAGGAAATATTTCGTGCGCTTGTCGACAGTGGCCTAGACAACCTCCAGATCAGCCTGTTCGCTCAGAACGCCAAGGATCACGAGATGATAACTGGGGCTAAGTCTTTCGATCGAATTTGTGAAAACATCCGGCGCGCGTGGCAGATCAGGCAGGAACTGAAGTCGGATAAACCTTACATCCAGACCTTTATGATGGAGTCCAAGGAGAGCAAGTACACGCTCGAGGCATTTCTGGAACACTGGTCTCAGTACGTTGACTATGCCTTTGTGCGACCTCTTTACAATCTCGGGCGCGAGATCGATGGCATGACGCCGCTGCACGAAAAGACGAAAAACGAGAATCGGTATCCCTGTATCCAGCCTTGGTACTCGACTGCAATCCGCTCGAACGGTGATGTGATGCCGTGCTACATATACCATTGGCACAAAGAAACTAAGGACGAAATCATCGGCAACATCAACGAACAACCGCTCGATGTGATTTGGCAATCCGCGGCTTTCCGCAAGTTTCGCGAAGCTCACCGCAAGCTTGAGCTCGATGACTACCCAGTTTGTCAACGTTGCGATCTATGGGATGCTTACACCAACGTTTGGGAGAGAAATGCCGACGGACATTTTGCCTATAGCCGCGTCAAGCTAACCGACTTTCTGATGCATGCACCAAGCCATCGTGGGGGTTGAAATCCAGCTCTTCGCACCAGGTTTCTAGATCCTGCTTTCTTTCACGAAGTCAAGCTACGCAGATTTGCCTGAGGCAAGCTGCACAGTCGATCCAATCGAAGACAGGGCATGGATTCAGTTATTGAGTACGGAAGCCTCGCCATTTATGCAGCAGTGGCATCTCTACTGGTCCGTGGGTGCATTATTTTCATTTATCGCAAATGGTTCAGGCAGGGCATCGTGTGGGATTCAGCGCTGCATTATGCCGTCATCCACACCCTCAAACAAAACGGACGGTATTCAGGAGTGCCGGCCTTCCTCATGCAAGAGGAACCAGACAGTTATCCCATCGCATTTCACCGCCTGGCTTCGCTATTGCCGCTGGACTGGATCAAAAGGTATCAGTATCTGCCCAGCCTCGGTATCTTTGCGGTGTCGTTTGCCGGTTTTGTTATGTACGTGCATTATATCGAAAAGAATCTTCTTCTGACTCAAGAACACAATCTCGTGGTGTGGGCTGCAGCCTTTTATCTTGTCTCGGTTTCAAATTTGGTCTTCAACGCAAATGCGATCCTCTATATTTCGCTGTCAGAGCGCCTGCTTGCGCAATTGAGCTGCAGCTGGTTCTTTTTGTTGCTGGCCGTTGGGGTCGGCTTCGGCGACAAATTGTCCCTGGCCTTGGCAGTGTTCGTCGGCGCGCTTGTGGGCATCTCTTCGATCTTCGGTCGTCAAACGGTTACTTTCACTACACCGCTTGTTGCCCTGTTCTTGTTCGACGGGACGCCTTTGCTAGTCTTGGCTGCGGCCTTTGTCGGCGCGCTGCTGCTCGATCGCGGATATTTTCTACGGGGCCTGCGGCACATGGTAACATTAGCCCAAGCCTACAATCGCCATACCAAGCGAAGCGCCTTCATTCAACCGGCGCTCAGCCGATTCGTGAATTGGCGGCGTGTCTTCGGGCGCGGCATCGCTCTGCAAGCTCGCCTCAACGAACTAGCGACCGGTGAGCCGACTCGCTTACTCCTGCAACATCCCAATATCATTTTATTTGTCAGCGTTTTTCTCATATGGCCTGTGCTGGCGGCACCGCCTCTGTTTGCCATTGTGCTGGCGACGCTTGCCGTCTACCTTCTAACCTCGACTAAATTGTTCAATCATTTCGGTGAGGCAGCGCGTTACATCGAATTCAACTTGGCCCTGGGTGTTCCGTTCTTCCTCGCTCTTTATGCGGTAAAGATAGTCAGCCCGGAACTCAATCATCTGCTGATACCGGCCTATTTCTGTTCAGTTGGCTTGCTCACGTTGTGGTTTTATTACCAATGGCAGTGTTTCCCTTGCCCCAAGCATGATGAACTGGCAACTTTTCTCGCCCCACTGGGGCTCCGCGATAAAGATACCGTGTTTCCGATACCCTTCACACTGGGGGGCAGTATCTGGATGCGGGCTCCAGCCTGCCGTGTGCTGATGTACCAGGGGGCTGCGGTTACGCCTTCCTTGTATGAAAAATTCGTTGAAGATGTTCCACTTCTTAAGAAGAATTGGTGGCCTTTATTTGAAGAATATGGCGTCACCTATGTGATCGGATTGACTGTGATAACCAAACAACTGCGTAATATCGTCGGCTGGGATTACGACTACACGCAGCTTCGGAAAGTCGCGGAATCGGACTATTACGTTGCCTACGCTGTGCCAGCGGTTGCCCAGCCTGCTCCAATTGCGGTTGATGAAGTGAGTGCGCCATGACTGCGGGAGCGGCAGGCCGCGTCTTTTCGTCGCTTGTGAACAACTGGCCATTTGCTCGTGCTATGGCGGCGCGCGAACTCAAGGTGGCCAATAAAGGAGCGATCCTCGGCTTGGGCTGGCTGCTGTTCAGACCATTTGTGCAGGTTGTTGCCTACGTTGTCATTGTATCCTACGTTTTTGGTGCGCGCTTGGCGCCGAATGCTGGAGCGTTCGACTATGCTCTTTATGTACTCTCTGGCATCGTTGCCTGGCAGATACTGCAGCGAGCTCTTGAGGAAGCACCGTCCCTGGTGCGAGACCGAATGGAGACCTTGAAGCAGGTCATCTATCCCATCGAAACCTTGCCGTTGACGGCGTTGCTGGCAAGTGCACTCAGTCCTGCGATCGTACTTGTCGTTTATCTGCTGCTTGCTTCAGTGACCGGTCATTTGGCCTGGAGTATTATTCTAATACCGCTGCCCCTACTACTGCTTGCGGGGCTGATGTTCGGACTGTCCTGGATACTGATGATCGCTGGTGTGCTACTCAAGGATCTGCGTGAGATCGTCTCGGTGCTGCTGGGTCTAATGATCTATTTCTCGCCTGTATTGTTGTCCGAGCAAATGGTCGGCGAACGGTTCTGGCAATTCATCTTGTTGAACCCTCTGGCGCATGTGGTCATCGCGTTTCGCGATGTGCTCCTAGGTACCTTTCATCCCATCAGTTGGTTGATTTTCGTGAGCATTACAAGCGCTGCTCTTGTCACGGGCGCCTGGGTCGTCAACCGCACAAAGGTATTGATCAATGAGTATATCTAAATCAATTGAACGATCGCTAATAGCAGCCGAGACACCGATCTTTACCGCGACGAGCCTTTGCATTCCTGATGCGCAACTGCACGAAATCCGCATGAAAATCTACCATTCGACTGGGGACGGTTATTTTATTTTCCGGAACTTTCTAACTCCCGAGGCAGTGACCCATATCCGGGAAATGTGGACAAGCGTCGATCCCAAGTTCGCGCATCAGGGATTCCGCAGCAAAGAGCAGTTTAGGGTCGGATGCCAGAATTTCTCCTATGAATACCCTGATGGCAGTCGCGTATTTTACAATTTTCTGTGGAACCCGCCGCTGGATGAAGTTACGCAGGAAGCATCTATATCGGTTCACATGCTGCGGAACAGGATCTCCGGACGTAATGCCTTTGCTGAGATGCTTCCTGGCGGGGCGAAGGCAGTAAGCTACCGTCTCATCATCTCGCGCAATCCCACGTTTGAGATAACAGCTCATCGCGACTATGCAGAGTATGAACGCCGCATGGAAAAGAATCAGTTCGACCCTTCGCGTCTGCAAGCGACATTATTTCTCAGCGAGAAAGGTGTTGACTACAACGGCATTGGTTTCCGTTTGGAATGCAATGACGGCAGCTTTGTCGTATTTGGCACCGATGTGTCTGTGGCTCCAGGCGATTTAGTGATCTGGAAATATAACAACCTGCACAGCGTTGCACAGGTGCAGTCTAATTCAGACCAACTCGGCTTCATGAGGATAATCTATCCACCCGAAGACATTCTTCCCGCTCAGATTGAAGACAGTATCACGCTCGCTTCCTTGGTGGATTTCGGGAAATCGCTGGCGCGCCGGGCGCCGGGTGCGCTCCTTCGACGAGGCAAAGCTTTGGTGGATGTCGGGAAATCGCTGGCGCGTCGGGCGCCGGGTGCGCTCCTTCGACGAGGCAAAGCTTTCGCCCGTCGCTTGATGGAACCATGATGGATTTGCGCCTTCTAGTAGATGTTGCTGTCGAGTTCAACCTCGCACCGGACGAATACTTCTCGCTTTGGGACGATTACGGAGATTGGCAGCTCGATGCCTTGCGCAAAGTGGGATTGCAACCACACCACCGCTTGCTTGATGTCGGATGCGGCGCCATGCGCTTGGGTTTAAGCGCGGTCGAATATCTCGACAACGGAAATTATTTCGGTATCGATGCCTTTCCGCCCTACATCAGCGTCGCTCGGGAGCTTGCGATCAGGACCGGCATCAAGAAAACATTCTCGCTGCTGGTCTCGGGAGATTTCGCCGTTGACCAGTTCAATACCAGGTTTGATTACGCCAACGCACAGTCGGTCTTCACGCATTTATCGGGCGCTGAATGTGATCGCTGCATGGCAGCGATTCGCCGAGTGATGAAACCCGACTCCATTTTTCTCTTCACCTATCTGATCGGGGCTCCCCGGACGCAAGGTCTCCTTTACAGCGCGGTGCAGCCGATGCGCCGCTTTGCAATGACCGATCCGGATTTCTTCTCCGAACTCGGCAAGCGGCATGGTGCTATTTTCGAGAAGCTGGATATCGCGCATCCATCCGGTCAGCAAGTTGGCCTCTATCGGTACCCGACATGACACTGACCACTTTTGACCGAGAGTCGGTCGAAGTCGCCAAGCCTACTGCGGATCTTCCTGCCATTGAGGTGCACAATGTTTCGAAGCGCTTCAAGCTTTACCAGAACGCAATAACTGGGCCACTTAAGGACTTTTTCTTCTTCTGGAAACGCGGCAAGTTCCACAAGGACTTTCTTGCCGTCGATGACGTTTCGCTAACGGTGCATCGCGGCGAGGTGGTCGGGATCGTGGGCCCAAACGGTGCGGGGAAATCGACATTGCTCAAGATGATCGCCGGGCTTCTACCGGTCGATTCCGGAGCCATCACGGTACGCGGAAAATTGACGGCGTTGCTCGTGCTCGGTGCCGGCGTGCACCCCGAATTCACCGGTCGGGAGAATATCTATTTCGGTGGTCTCCTGCTGGGCATGTCGAAGCAGGAGATCGCCGCTAAGATGGAATCGATCATCAAATTTGCCGAGATCGGAGATTTCATCGACCAACCGTTCCGCACCTATTCTGCCGGCATGCGGGCGCGGTTGCTGTTTTCAATCTCGATGAGTATCAACCCAGATATCCTAATTGTGGACGAGGCGCTAGCGACTGGAGATATGGCGTTTGTCCAGAAATGTGAACGTCGAATCCGCGAGATGTGTCGAAGCGGCACGACGATTTTGTTCGTCTCTCACAACATGACGCAGATCCAGAAACTGTGTAACCGCTCGATATTGCTCATGAAGGGGAAGTTCGCCATTTCCGGCACCCCACTTGAGGTGTTTAACAAATACCGCGAACTCTATCTTACTCACGAAAATGAACGGCTCGCCGCTCTTCAGAAAAACGAGGCTTACGCGCTCGTCAATGGGGATGGGAGCATTTCGATCAGGGAGGTGATTTTCAAGGACGAAAAGGGACAGCCAAGTAACATCTTCTTCACCGGCGGCCCGATGACGATTGAAATAAAGGTCGATCGTCGCACGCCTGGGGCTGAGTTCTACGCCTTTATCGGATTCATGATGGGAAACCAGTATGTCGGTCACATCGATACAGAAAATATGCTCATTGGTAACAGAATAGAGACGCGCGCGCTTTACCCGCATCAGTCGATCACCATCAAAATCGACAGTCTCGTCATGCTGAATGGCGTCTTTTCCCTGTGGATCTGGTTCCAGGACGCCCAGACCTGCAAAACAGTCGCGGAATATCGTGATGTCGGGCGTTTCCGCGTGTCGAAGCGGCATTACCCCTTCGATGCCGATGCCTATTTTGCGCAGCCTGTTGCTTCATTGGAATGCAAATGATGGTTGCGAGGTAGCCGTCTGTGATCGAACAGGATCTTAAAGAGGACGCCAGGATGCTATGGGAGGAATCCTTAAAGCTAGACTCACTGCCAACTGTGGCCGAGTCAGTCGTATATGAATATTCAGAGTATTTCGGCGCCGATCCTTCGACGGCACGTAGCCTGATCTTTGATCCTTCCTATAACGAAAAACTCCTAGCTGAATGGATTGCCGGACAGCGGCGCAGAAATCAAGAGGACGTGATAGCTCAGTTCGGTACAAGTCCTTTGTTTGTGGAGATCAACCTGCAGTCATGCGCCAAGGCACTGTTGGCTGAACATAGGATCAAAGCGCTTGGCCTGATGCAGCGGTTCAACTGTAAAACTGTCCTGGATTTCGGCGGCGCCATAGGGAATACCGTCATTTTGTTCGCAAAGAATGGGGCGAGTGAAGTCTGGTTAGCAGAAATCTCAGCCAGTCTTTTGGAGTTCGCAAAATGGCGGGCCCAGAAACGCGGTCTGAAAATAAATACTATTTCTCTTTCCGACGAGGTTATTCCGAGCAATTATTTTGATCTCATAACTGCATTTGCTGTGTTCGAGCTAATTGTGGATTGCGAGGCCACAGTCAAGACATTAAGCAAGGCTTTGAAGCCGGGGGGCATATTCGTCGTTTCAGTAACCTATTTGGCCGATAAGAGAAACAGACCGTGGCTCCTGACCGTCATGCCAGACTTTCTGTTTTCCCTCAGAAGACGCCATGGTTTCAGGCGCGTCTTCTGGCACGATGACGGGAGTCAAATCGTCGCTGGTTTCCAGAAAGCGTCCCCCCGCTTATGGGAGTGGTTCGTTTCCTTTGCCGATCCGCTAATGAGGATCGTCCTGAGGCTTAGGCGTTTTAGGACCTTTACCTTGTCTCCTATGCTCGCTTCAATGCGCATACGAACGTGATGTGAAATTACGATCGAGGCACTGGCGCGGATGATCTGGCTGAACATGCAGCGTTTTTTGAGACTCCCCCTATACCCAATTAAAGTAGCCCTCCGACCAGTATGGCGGTTGAACTACGAGCTCGCGATCGCGTTACTGTATCCCGTGAATGTCCTGCTGGCGGTGGTGCTCCGTTATCGGGTGCGTCCGCGATCGGTGCTGCATGTCAACTACATGAACCATGTTCCGTATAACTGGGTGCGCATCCTGCGCCGGCATGGCGTCGATGCGGCGTTCCTGGCCGTCGGCAGTAGCCCATATTGGGATAAATGCGATTATCAGTTTCAACCCCAGGGCTTGCCGTTTCTTGCGGCCCTCACAGAGTTTTGGACTTTCTGGACCATTGTCGCCCGGTACGAAGTGGTGCATGCGCATTTCATGATCACGCATACGAGAACGCAGTGGGAGCTGCCATTCCTGAAACGTATGAACCGGGCGCTGGTCGTGTATTGGGCGGGATGCGAAATTCGAGACCGGGATTTCAACATGCGGCTTCACCCGCTGATGAACATTTGCGAACAATGTGATTACAATGCCTCAATCTGCCAAAGCCCGGTGAACAATGCGCGTCGGCGCATGGCGAAAAAATATGGGGCTATTACGTTAGTGAGTACACCAGATATGCGGGACTTTGTTCCTGACGGCATCCATTTTCCATTTTTCGCCCCGCCTGACTTGCCTGAGCCCAGCGGTCCGTCCTCGCCACACTGGCCGGCTAAGCCGGTCTTCAAAATCGTCCATGCGACCGTCCATCCTGGTATCGAAGGATCGGCGCAAATCGAGGCGACGATACGACGTTTACAGGAACGAGGCTGGCCGCTGCAGTATGAGTTTCTTCATATGGTTGCACATAATAAGGTCATCGATGCCCTTCGCGATGCTGACCTCGCTATCGGCAAGATGAAAATGGGCTATTATGCCAACTTTCAAATTGAAGCGATGGCAATGGGTGTGCCCACTATTACGTACGTTCGGGACGAGTTTATGACAGACGAATTGCGAAATTCCGGGTTCATCTTTGCCACGCTGCCCACGCTGGAGACCACCATCGAATGCTACCTCCAGCACCCCGAGAAACTCGCCGAGAAGCGGGTCAAGGCGAGACGGTCCATCCTGGCCTTGCACGACAACGACCGGTTGGCGAAGCACCTGATCGGGATCTATCAGCAATTCGCGCCCGCCCGCGGATGATCGTGACTGCTGATGGAGCCTTGCGCAGTGGGAACGAGCCGCGCCGGCGGTCCCTCAAGGTGTGCTTTGCGGTTCCCGGATTTTATCCGTTGCTCAATCGGTCTATCCCTGGAGGGATCGGCGGGTCGGAGATCCGTGCGTTGACCTTTGCAAGGAGGCTGGCCGGGCTGAATGGATACGCCGTATCGGCCGTGGCCTATGACTATGGTCAGCCGAAGGTCGAACGCTATGACGTCCTGACAGTGTATCGGGATGATTTCCATCGCCTGCGCGAACGCAAACCACAAGAATCGTCCTGCTTCGACGGAGTCGCGCAGGCGATCAGAGACTGGTTTCGCCGGCCGATCACGACACTGCTCGGACCGAGTGAATCGGAGGCGTGGAGGATTGCCGACGCGGACGTGTATTGCACCTTTGGCGCCTCGGATTACACGTCGAAACTGGCAAACTGGTGCCGCTCGGTGGATCGGCCGCTGGTGCTGTTCGCGGGGAGCGATCAGGATTTTTCGGCGGACTATCGTCCCGATTCACAGGACACCAACGTCTGGGGCAGCCGATGCGCCTGGTGCTATGACGCCGTCGTACGCGCCCACGTCGTCGTGGTGCAGACGAACACGCAGGTCCGCTTGCTTGCCGAGCGGTTCGGTCGCCGGGGCATTGTCATTCCCAACCCAATCGATCTTGAGAGCGCCCAGGACTCCAGCGCCGCGCAAGTTCGCCGGATAGGACTCTGGGCGGGAAAATCAGATACGGTCAAGCGTCCAGAACTGATGGTCGAGCTGGCACGACTGTGTCCCGAGGTGCCGTTCGTGATGGTCCTGAATCGAGCCAACCCGGCCGTGTTTGAACAGGTCATGGCCCGGCGTCCGGCCAATCTCCAGATCGTCGAACAGGTTGTCCCGGAAGAGATCGGCAGGCTCTATGCCGATGCGTTCGCGCTGATCAACACGTCGCGATGCGAAGGGTTCCCCAATACCTTCCTGGAAGCCGGCAAATATGGAATTCCCGTTTTGTCGCTCGAGGTCGATCCCGACCTGATCCTCGCGCGCCATCAAGCGGGAGTGGTTGCCGGCGGCGACATACAGCGGCTTGCGGAAACCGCCCGGCGATTCCGCGCCGATCCCGGCATGGCGTCGAAGTGCGGCGCCAACCTGCGCGAGTATGTCCGGCGCCGTCATGCGTTGCCGGATTGCGTCGCCCAACTCGACATGCTCTTGCAGCAGCTCGTTTCGAATGGACATCCAGGCTGAATACGATCGGTTGTTGGCGGAGTGTGAAACCTCGGCCGCGCCGGACCCGTGTATCACCTTGTCGCGCCAGTTCTCGAAAGACGCGATCTGGAAAAGCTACGACTGGCTGCTCTCGCTGGTTCCTGTTTCGTTGTCGGGCCAAGCAGCGGTGGATGTCGGCTGCAAGTACGGCCATGTCTTGCCTCTGTTTCTCATCAGGGGTGCAAGTCGGGCGATCGGCGTGGACGTGGAGGATGAGTACCTGGAGGCCGGCCGCCGTATTCTCGGCAAGCTCTATCCCACCCTGGAGTTTGAAAAGTCGGACCAAGGCTATTTGCCGATTCCTCCGGCGTCGGTGGGATTCGTCATGCTCAACGAGGTCATCAGCCACGTCAACCCGATGTATCTCGACAACCTGTATTCCGAAGTCGCTCGCATCCTCAAGCCGGGCGGGTATCTGCTGATCTCCGACGGCAACAACATCGCCAACGAGGAGTGTCGCCGTGATCTCCTCAACGTGTATGACGCGTGGGAGAACGGCCCGGCCGGACGGCATACGGGACGGGATGTGGTCGATCCAGCCTTTTGGGAATCGCGGCGGGACTTGATCCGCGCGCGATATCCCCAGTTGCCGGCCGAGAAGGTCGAGTATCTGGCGCGCCATACGTTCGGTCTGTTCGGTGCGTTCTTTTTCGCGACGGTCGACGAGTACGTGCGAAGCGGACGCCTGGTCGAGCGCCCATTTCGCCCAGGCCTCTGTCCCACGAACCCTCGAGCGAGCGGGGTCCTCATAGAGCGGGGCTTCCATCCTCAGCAAGTGGAGCTTACGCTGGCCGGCTACGGCATACGCGCCAACCAGGTGCTGCCGGCCCCTCCGACCGGTCTGCGGGGCATCGTACATCGTCTCCGCGGATGCATTCGGCAGTGTCTGCACGCTGAGGCAAAATCCGGAGCGGATCGCGGTGCAAGCTGGGCATTTCAGATCCTCGGGGTGAAGGAGTTTTAACCCCAATGTCACGCGGGGAGTCGGTGTGAGGCGAGTCCTCGTGACCGGCGCGACAGGATTGGTCGGACAAGTGCTCTGCCGCGCGCTCGTGGCCAATCATGAAGTCTGGGGTCTGACCAGGCGGGCGTTTCATCAGCGGGAGTCACAGGGGCCCGTTCGTTGGGTGAAGCATGACTTGCGGTCATCTGAATGGCCGCCGGATATGCCGCGTGAGGTCGAGGCGATCGTCCATCTGGCGCAATCGCCGGGGTTTCGGGATTTTCCCGCCAGCGCAGTCAGCCTGTTCGAGGTCAACTGTCTGGGAGTACAGGGTCTACTGGACTATGCGCGCCGGGCGGGGGCCCGGGTGTTCGTCTATGTGTCCTCCGGCGGGATTTACGGGAACGGGCCGGAGCCGTTCAAGGAAACCGATCCCTTTCGTCCGATCGGGGAGCTGCGCCATTATTTCACAACCAAATATGTCGGAGAGTTGCTCCTTGCGAATTATGCGGCCCTGTTTACCCCGGTCATTCTGCGCCCGTTCTTCATCTATGGGGCCGGCCAACATCCCGCCATGCTGATTCCGCGCCTGATCGCCCGGATCGCAACCGGGCAGGCCGTGACCTTGCACGGAGAACAGGGCATTCGGATCAATCCGCTTCACGTCAGCGATATGGTGGGGGTGATTCTCCAGGCGCTGGACCGGAGCCGGCCGTTGGTGGCGAACGTGGCCGGGCTGGAGATCGTATCCATGCGCGACCTCGCGTGCGAGATCGGCCGGGCGCTGAACCGCCCGCCGGTCTTCCAGGTGCTGGACCTGCCGGATCCTCCGCCGCATCTGGTAGCGGATGTGACGCTTATGGCGCGTGAACTGGGTGTCCCGAAAGTCCGATTTGCCGACGCCATCGCTGAAATCTGCCAGAAACCGACTGATCGGAGATAGAGGTGCAGATGAAGCGGCCCCCCCGCGTCCTCCATTGCCCGTGGAATGTGGCCGGGAATCCTGCCAGCCTCGCGCGGGCGGAACGGGGCGTGGGCTTGCGCAGTCATTCGGTCCAGTTGACCGGCAGTCGCTATCAATTCCAGGCGGACGAAACGCTTTTTCCCCCGGGCGTGTCTTCTCTCATGCAGGAAGTCTATCGCTGGCGTCTGCTTTGGCGCGCCGTGCGCGAGTACGACATCATCCACTTCAATTTCGGCCAATCCATCCTGATGGGGCAGGCCTATCCGGACCGGAGTCGCACCCGATCGGGCTCGTGGCGTGGCCGCTTGTTGGAGCGCTATTGGTCCTCCTGCTGGATGGCTGATCTGCCGCTGCTCAAACGGCTGGGCAAGGGCATCGTCATGACCTACCAGGGTGATGATGCGCGGCAAGGGGACGAGTGCCGGCGCCGGTTTGCCATTACGGCGGCCAACGTCGTGGGAGCGGACTATTACTCGGCCGTGACGGACGAGTGGAAACGTCGGGCTATCGCGCAGGTGGCGCAGTACGCGGACCGGATATATGCGCTCAATCCGGACCTGTTGCATGTCCTACCCCGGAACGCACGGTTCCTGCCCTATGCCAATATTGATCCGGGGGATTGGGTTCCTCGGCCTGTCCCGGGCAACCCTGTTCCGGTCATCGTGCACGCGCCCACTCATCGACAGGCCAAAGGCACGCACTTCATTGTGCAGGCCGTCGAACGTCTCCGTCGCGAGGCGATCCCGTGTGAATTCGTCCTGGTCGAGAACATGACGCAGGAGGAAGCCAGGAAAACATACGAACGGGCCGATCTTTTGGTGGATCAGTTGTTGGTCGGGTGGTACGGCGGTGTCGCGGTCGAATGTATGGCCCTCCAGAAACCGGTTGTGTGCTATGTCCGTGAGGAAGATCTGACCTTTGTCCCCGAGGCGATGAGGCGGGCCCTTCCCGTCGTCAACGCGACTCCGGAGACGATCTATGACACGCTCAAAGCCCTGCTGACGACACGCCGAGCCGAACTCCCCGAGTTGGGCCGACGCGGTCGGGCCTACGTCGAAACGTGGCACAATCCGGCTCGTATCGCCCACGAAGTGGCCGAGGACTACCAAGCCATCTGGGAGAGCAAGCGCCGACCCGTGTCACGCTCTGAGCAGTCAAGGCCTGTGACAGTCGTTTCCGTGACCCCCCTGCCTCTCGGCCGGGACAGTCGGACGCTCAAGCAGGCGATGACGCTGGCGCGTCATGGGTATCGCTCGATTGTTCTCGCGGATTGCAGGCGGTGGGAGCTCTCTCCAGAACCGCCGTTAGACTTTTCCTCCGGTCCCGTTGGAGGTTCCAAGCAGGACGCGCCTCGTGGGGGTCGGATCTGTTGGGGCTGGCTTGCTCGCAATGGCCTTGTTCAACGGCTCTACTTTCCGGTGTGGCTGCTGGTCTTTGCGTATCGTTATGTCTGGCGGCTGTACGTCCGGTTGCCGTCGGCGTCGCTGTTCTACATGCATGAATTCAGCTCGTTTCCTGCCGTGTGGTTGGCGTCACGATGGGGCCGGGTGCCCGTCATCTATGACGCCCATGATTTCTATTCAGGCATGGAAACCGAGGCGGAACGGTCCGAGTTTACGCGGCGGTACATCAAGCCGTTCCAATTGCGATTGGAGCGGGCTTGCATCGCGCGTGCGGCGAGCGTCTTCACGGTCAGTGACGGAGTCGCAAACCTCTTGCACCGAGAATTTAGGGCCAAGCCCGTGGTCCTTCGCAATTGTCATGATGCTCGTCTGGACAGAGCAGTCGGGCAAGGTCTGCGCCACCGCCTGGGACTGCACAACGACACGTTCTTGCTCGTCGTCATCGGCAACCACAAGAATGGCCAGAACATTCCTGGGGCGCTCGAGGCGTTAGTGAAACTGCCGCAGTCCGTGCATCTGGCGCTCGTCGGCGATGGGTATAGTGTGTATTGTGATGCCATCCGGGAACTCGGACTGGCCGAACGGGTCCATCTCGCGGGTTTTCTTCCGCCTGACCAACTTGTGCCGGCTGTGCGGGGAGCAGATGCTTCCCTCATCAGCTATTATCCCCGTTCGATAAATTATTCAGCCGCGTTGCCCAATAAACTGTTTCAAAGTCTTGCCGCGGAACTTCCCATTCTCTATCCGAACCTTCCGGAAATAGCTGCGCTCATGCAGGCGCAGGGCGCCGGTATCTGTGTTGACCCGCAGGAACCGAGTTCCATTGTGTCGGCTGTCCGGCGGCTGCTAGTCGATCCCGATGCCGCCGGGACCAAGGAGCAGCGTCGGGCGATGAAGCATCGCTACACGTGGGAGGCAGAGGAGCATACGTTGCTGAACCAGGTCCGAGAGGCGGTGGGGCAAAACCGGAAGAATCGTTCATGTGCGGAATCGCAGGCATTCTGAGCCCGAGTGGTGACAAGATCGCGGACCTGCAACGAGGTCTGGCGGTCATGAACACGCTGCAGCGGCATCGCGGCCCGGACGGCGAGGGCGTCTGGCAGCACCCGCGCGGGGTGGTCGGCTTCGCGCATCGCCGGCTCAGCATCATCGATCTCGTGACAGGGCAGCAGCCGATGACCGACAGACAGGGCAATTGGGTGACCTACAATGGGGAGATTTATAACTACCGCGAGCTGCGGGACGAGCTCGGCCCCGGGGCGTTCGCGACGCAGTCCGACACCGAAGTGATTCTGCATGCCTACCGCAAGTGGGGCCAAGAGTGCGTCAGTCATTTCCGGGGCATGTTCGCCTTTGCGCTGTGGGATGAGGCGCAACAGACCCTCTTTTGCGCGAGGGACCGTTTCGGGATCAAGCCCTTCTACTATACGGTCGTGGACGGCGCGCTCTATTTCGCGTCCGAGGTCAAGGCGCTCCTCCCCTTTGTGCCCGATATCGAAACCGATCTCGAAGGGTTCAAGGAGTATCTGACCTTTCAGTTCTGCCTGCCCGGCCGGACGTTGTTCAAGGGGGTCCGCGAACTGCCGCCGGGCCATGCGCTCATCGTGCGCAACGGCGCCATTGAGACCCGCCGCTACTGGGAGGTCTACTACACCCTCGACTTCGACCACACCGCCAAATACTTCGAAGAGCGGATTCGGGCCCTGCTGGAAGACTCGGTCGCGCTCCATCTGCGGAGCGATGTGCCGGTAGGCGCGTACGTGAGCGGCGGACTGGATTCGAGCGTGGTGGCGTCCTCGGCGGCCGAACGGCTGGGGGATGGGTTGCTGGGCTTCAGCGGCAGGTTCGCGATGGGCGACGAGTACGATGAGAGCCGCTACGCGCGCGACTTCGCCCGATGGCGCCGGTTCGAGCTGTACGAGACGGACATCACCGCGTCCGATTTCGTCGAGCAGATCCAGCAGGTTGTCTACCACTTGGATTTTCCGACGGCGGGGCCCGGGTCCTTTCCCCAGTACATGGTCGCGCGGCTGGCCAGCCGCCACCGGAAGGTCGTGCTCGGGGGCCAGGGCGGTGATGAAGTCTTCGGCGGCTATGTCCGGTATCTCATCGCGTATTTTGAACAGTGCATCAAGGCGGCCATCGACGGCACGATACACAACGGCAATTTCATCGTCACCTACGAATCGATCATCCCCAACCTCGAGGCCCTGCGCCGGTACAAGCCGCTGCTCCAGGAATTCTGGCGGGACGGCCTGTTCGAGGACCTGGATCGGCGGTATTTCCGCCTGATCAACCGGGCCAGGGACCTGGGCCCCGAGATCAACTGGGCGGCGATCGAGAAGTTCGCCCCGTACGACACGTTCCGCGCCATCTTCCGCGGCCAGAACGTGCAGAAGGAGTCTTATTTCGACAGCATGACGCATTTCGATTTCAAAACCCTGCTGCCCGCATTGCTTCAGGTGGAGGACCGGGTGAGCATGGCCCACGGCCTGGAGTCGCGGGTACCGTTCCTGGATCATCCGCTGGTCGAACTGGCGGCGACCATTCCCTCCAACGTGAAGTTCATGAACGGGAGGATGAAACACGTGCTGAAGAACGCCGTGCAGGGGCTGCTCCCGGCGTCCATCGCCGACCGGACCGACAAGATGGGGTTCCCGGTCCCGTTCCAGGAATGGCTGACACAGCCGGGGATCGTGCAGGAGTTCGTCAGAGATGTCTTGTCCTCCCGTGCTGCGCGGACCCGCGACCTCGTCGACAACCGGAAGGTGCTGGAAGGCCTCGCGCGGGAGCCGCAGTACGGCCGGAAACTCTGGGGGCTGCTGTGCCTGGAACTATGGCAGCAGACCTTTCATGACCGGGCCGCGTCGTTCAAGGCGCCAACCCGCGCGGAGGTCTTGCGGTGAGAGTCCTGATCACCGGCGGCGCGGGCTTCATCGGCTCGCATCTGGCCGATCGGCTGCTGGCGCGCGGGGAGCATATCCTAGTCGTCGACAATTACGCGACCGGCCGGCGGGACAACCTCACGCCGCATCCGAATCTGCGCATCGTCGAAGGCACGATCGCGGCCGGCGCGTTGGTGCAGCGTGTGTTCGGCGAGTTCAAGCCCGACCAGGTGGTGCATGCGGCCGCGTCCTACAAGGACCCCGCGAACTGGACGGAGGACAGTCTGACCAACGTCGTCGGGACCGCCAACGTGGTCCAGGCCGCGAAGCAGGCGGGCGTCCAGCGGTTGATTTATTTTCAGACGGCGCTCTGTTACGGCCTGCACCCGGTGGAGCAGCCGATCACGCTGACGCACCCGATCCGCCCCGAGGGCAGCAGTTACGCCATCAGCAAGACCGCGGGTGAGCAGTACGTGATGCTGGGTGGGCTCGATTACATGTCCTTCAGGCTGGCCAACGCCTACGGGCCGAGAAATCTCAGCGGGCCGCTCCCGACGTTCTATCATCGCCTCACCAGCAACAAGCGCTGTTTCGTGATGGACACTCGTCGGGACTTCATCTACATCGATGATCTGGTAGAGGTGGTGCTCTTGGCGCTGGCGGGCAAAGGCGAGCGAGGTGTGCACCACATCTCGTCCGGCCGGGACTGCGCGATCAAGGACCTTTTCGATGCGACGGTCAAGGCCTTGGGAATCCAGCCGGCTCCCGACGTGGAAGTCCGGCCGCGGGGCCAAGAAGACGCCTACACGATCCTGCTCGACCCCGCGAAGACGCGGGACGTGTTCGGGTGGACGGCCAGCACGCCGTTGGAAACCGGCGTCGCGAGAGCGGTCGAGTGGTACCGACGGGCCGGCATCACGGAAACCTACACGCACCTGAAGCTGGTTGAAGAAAGCAGCACATGACCGAGCGCATCCCCACCATCATCTTCTACGCGAAGAGCCAGCCCCACTGGAGGCGGGTGGTGGCGGACACGCTGGTCGGAGGGCTGGGCTTGAACCTGTCCATGGTCCCGCCCCGCTTGCGTGGGCTCCGCCGCGTCCGGTTTCTGTTTGCCGAGGAATACCGCACGTTGTCCTATCTGATGGACTGGAAGGAAGCGTTCTGCGAGGCCTCCATACTCGATGAGCGCCTGTGCAACATCAACAATCTCGTTGAGTACGGCGCGGCGCTGCGACGGCTCAAGCGGTACGCCCTCATCATCGTTCTCCACTCGGCGGCCGGGGACAACATGAGCTTGCTGCGTCGCGCGACGGGGCACTTTCAGGACCGCCGGGGCAAGCTGCTGGTCATGTTCGGCAACGAATACAACCGCATGCCGGAGAAAATCGGGTTCGCCCGCGCGGTGGCGGCCGATTATATCGCGAGTCAGCTTCCTGCCGCGGCAGCCGGATGGCTATATGCCGAATGCCTCCAGTCCAAAGTCCTGCCGGCGCCCCCGGCCTTGAATCCCAAGCTCTATCAGCCGCAGGCCGGTCCGCGCCCCATCGATCTCGGCTTTCGCGGCGACGTGTACGCGCATCCCTACTCGCTGGGCGACATCGAGCGCACCGAAGTGCTTCGATACGTCGCCGAGCGGGCGGCGACGTGGGGACTGGTCGCCGACATCCGGTTCGTGCGGCACACCCGTGACGAGTGGAGCCGGTTTCTTGCTTCGTGCAAGGGCGTCGTGGGAGCGGAGTCCGGCACGTACTACCTGGAGCGGGACGATCGTACTCAGGAGGCCGTTAAGCGGCATCTCGATTGCCATCCCGAGGCCGGATTCCCGGAGGTGTATGATCGCTTCTTCAAGAACTATGCCGACCCGGTCTCGGGGAAGGCGATTTCATCCCGGCACTTCGAGCCGATCGGGACTCACACCTGTCAGATCCTGCTCGAAGGGCACTACAACGGGATCCTCAAGGCGGACGAGCACTACATCAGCGTCAAGAAAGACTTTTCGAACATGGCTGAGGCCATCCAGCGGTTTCATGATCGTGAGTATCGGCAGGCGATGGTCGAGCGGACCTATGGGTACGTCTTGCGCGGGCATACCTACCGGCATCGCGTGGACAGCCTGCTCACGACCGTGCTTGCCGATGGGCTGCCGTCGTGTTGACCCAAGGGAATCCCAGGGTGCCTCGATGTGTGGGATTGCTGGACAGGTAAGCGCGGACCGTCGGCCGGTGGACGAGCGGCTGGTCGCTGCGATGGGGGAGCGGCTGCGCCACCGGGGGCCTGACGATCACGGCCTGTACGTCAAGGGCCGCGTGGGGCTGGCGCACCGGCGCCTGAGCGTGCTGGACCTGAGCGCGGCCGGCCGCCAACCGATGGCGAACGGGGACGGCACCGTCTGGATCGTCTACAACGGGGAGATCTACAACTTTCAAGAGCTCCGTGAGACCCTCCGTCCCCGGCACGCCTTCCGTTCGCGCACGGACACCGAGGTGATTCTGCATCTGTACGAAGACCACGGCGTGCGGTGCGTTCCGATGCTGGGGGGCATGTTCGCCTTCGCGATCTGGGACGAGCGGGCCCAGCGTCTGGTGTTGGCGAGGGATCGTCTGGGGAAGAAGCCGCTCTTCTACCGGGTGACCGACGAAGGCCTGTCCTTTGCCTCCGAGTTGAAAGCCTTGCTGACGGGCGGCCAGACGCCCGACATCGACCCGGTGGCGCTGCACCACTACCTGACGTTTCAATATATCCCCGCTCCGCTGACGATCTTCCGCGGCATCCGGAAACTCCGCCCGGGGCACGTGCTGGTCTATGAAGACGGGAAGGTCGCCGAGAGCGCCTACTGGTCGCTACGGTATGATGAGAAGCGTTCTGACCGGACCGAGGAGGACTATCGCGAAGAGTTCAAGGCGTTGCTGCAGGACGCGGTCCGGAAGCGGCTGATCAGTGACGTCCCGCTCGGGGCGTTCCTGAGCGGCGGCCTGGACTCCAGCAGCGTGGTGGCGCTGATGAGCCGGCTGATGGCCCAGCCAGTGAAGACCTTTTCCATCGGCTTCGAGGACGGCGCCTTCAACGAGCTCCCGTACGCCCGCGACGTCGCGCAGTGGTTCGGGACCGACCACCGGGAGTTCATGGTGGAGCCGTCCGCGGTCGAGATCCTGCCCACCCTGGTGCGCGTCTACGATGAGCCCTACGCGGACGCCTCGGCGATCCCGACCTACTATGTCTCCCAACTCAGCCGGCAATTCGTGACGGTGGTCTTGAACGGCGATGGCGGCGATGAATTGCTGGCCGGCTATCCCCGATATCGGATCAGCCCGTTGGATTGCCTCACCGCTCGCGTGCTGCCGGACTGGGCGCGGGAGCGCATCCGCGCGCGACTTGCCCGCCTGCCGGGCCTAGGCGGGGCTCGGCGTCGGCTGGAGCGCCTGCTGGCGCCGTTCAGCCATACGTACCTCGGCCGCATCAGCTATTTCTCCCCGGCCGAAAAGGAGTGGCTCTATACCCCTGACTTCAGCGAGACGGTCCGGGACCACGATTCGTACGAGCTGCTGACCAACTGGTTCGAGGAGGTGCCGGCTGCCGATCTGCTCGACCGGCTGTTGGGGGTCGACACGCGGAGCTACATGCCGGATGACCTGCTCGTCAAGATGGACCGCGCCACCATGGCGCACGGGCTCGAGGCCCGATCGCCCTTTCTGGATCATCGGCTCGTCGAGTTCGCCGCCTCACTGCCGGTGCGCCTGAAGGTCCGCCGGGGGGAGCCCAAATATCTCCTGAAAGCGGCCATGCGCGGCACGTTGCCAGAGCGGATTCTCAATCGGGACAAGCGGGGCTTCGCGGTGCCGATCGGCCGATGGTTTCGAGAAGAGTGTCGGGATTTCATCCGTGACCTCCTGTTGTCGCCGCAGTGTCTGCAGCGTGGCTACTTCAAGCCCGACTCAGTTCGACGGATTCTCGACGACCACCAGGCTGGTCGCACTAACGACGGCTACCGTCTGTATGCGCTACTGATGCTCGAGCTCTGGCACCGCGAATATGCCGATGCGACGGTGGCCCACGCCGCCTGCGCGGCCGTGCGTTGATCGGAATGGCATGGCGGAGACATTGAGACATCCTCAAGGAATCGTTGAGATCGATGAAGCGTCCAACGGCAGGCGCGTGCTGGACTTCGGTTGCGGAGCCGGCGCGTCCACGATGTGCCTGGCCTGGCTGTTTCCGGATGTGGCCATCGTCGGGATCGAGGTAGACGAACGCTTGCTCGGACTGGCTCGACGGCGGGTCCAGAACTATCAATTCCCCAATGTGACGCTGGCCTGTTCGCCCTCGCCGATGGAACTTCCGCCCGACCTGGGAAGATTCGATGGCGTTGTGATGAGCGCGGTGTACGAGCACCTGCTCACGCACGAGCGCGCGCAGGTCTTGCCGTTGCTCTGGTCCGTCATCATCGGCTCGCGCTGGCCTTTGCGCGCGCGTGCTCGAAGCGGGTTCGACGCGGGTAGTCGTGGGAGAATCTCTTACGCTACGGCCTCAGTGGAGCGACGGAAGGGGAAATCCTGCGCATGCTGTCTCGCGACGGCGGTCACCGCCCAATCCTTCTGGAGCCGTGCAGGGATGGTCTGCGCGATCGGATCGATCTGTGGTACTCGACGTTGAGTCCGAACCGCTATCGAAGGACCAAGCGCCTCTTGAAACACGTGCTGGCCATCCTCAGATCCCTCTCGGGCGTCACGCTGGTGCCCGATCTGTCTCTGGCGATTCGAAAGGACGGCCTATGATGCTCAGCGGTGATCCACTGAGGGTGTGCTTCATTTCGCCGCTCGGCTATGGGCTCTATAACCCCACGAGCGGCTATCCGTTCGGCGGTGCGGAGGTGCAGTTCTTCCTGCTCGCGCGCGCGTTGGCTTCCGATCCGGACTTTCAGGTGATCGTGCTGACGACGGTCCGGAAATCTCCTGGTATCGAGCACCATGGTTCGCTGACGCTCGTCAAGCGGCAGGGGAAGAATCGGCTCGCGCACCGCTCGCTGCGAGGGTACGTGGCGGCCTTTCTCGACATGTGGCGCGTCATGGGGAATATCAGCGCCGATGTGTACCTGCACGCCACGGCCGGTGTCGAAGTGGGAGCCTACGCCCTGATCTGCCGGCTGCTGCGTCGGCGGTTCGTTTACGTGGTGGCGTCGACGGTCGATCTCTGCAGGCCGAACGGGCAGGTAGAGGGACCGCTGGCCTGGCTTTTCCCGTGGGGTATGCGCCTGGCGGATGCGGTGGTCTGTCGGAGCCACGAACAACTGGCCTGGCTCCGAGACCGGTACGGCCGGGAGGGCGTCCTGATCCGCACCGGGCACCGGCCGGCGGAGCCGGTCCCGCATGAGAAAACGACTGTTCTCTGGGTGGGCAGGATGCACCCGCTGAAACAGCCCGAGTTGTTTCTGGACTTGGCCGAACGTCTCCCCAAGGAGCGGTTCGTCATGGTGATCAGGCAGGATCAATCCCACGAGTATCTCATGGGCGCGCTTCGCGGGCGGGCCTCCATGCTGCCCAATGTTACGATGCGCGAGGACGTTCCCTTGAGCGAGATGGATGGGTTCTTCGCCCAGGCGAAGTTGCTCGTGAACACCTCCACGTACGAGGGCTTTCCCAACACGTTCGTGCAGGCCGCCATGCAGGGGACACCGATTCTCTCCTGGAAGGTGGACCCGGACGGCGTGCTGGCAAGGCACGGGATCGGCGCCTCCGCCGGCGGGTCCTTCGAGCGCCTCCTCGCTTCTACCGAGGAGCTATGCGCCTCCGCGACCACTCGCGCGGAATGGGGCCGCCAGGCCCTCGCCTATGCGCGGCAGCATCACGACGTGAACAAGTCGGCGGAGGCCTTGAAGGTATTGGTACGGTCTCTCGCCGGCCCGCCTGGAGCGTCCTGCGGGCGGGGTGCGTGATGAAATCGTTGCGGCTCTGCTTTGTCGGGCCGGCCGCCTCCGTGACGACGCGGCGCTGGGTCGAGTGGTTCGCGGCGCGCGGACACGACACGACGGTTATCACCGTGGAGCCCGCCGAGGCACCGACGTTCCGCCAGATCGACGTGAGCGCGCACGGTGTGCCGCGCAAGCTGGGCCGGCTTCTCTCCGCCGCGCGGCTGGCCTTCACGATCCGTCGGCTCCGCCCGGACGTGGTCCACGTGCACTACACGCGGGGCCTGGCCTGGGGCCTGCTGCTGGCCCGGTTTCATCCGTACGTGGTGATGCCCTGGGGCAGCGATGTGCTCGAAGAACAGGGCGCCTTTCGCGAATGGTACAGCCGGCGGTTGACATGTGCGTTACTCGGTCGGGCGGACCTGTTGGCAATTCCCTCCGAGTACCTCGAGCGGAGGATTCGCGTGCTGCTGCCGGCTGCGCCGCCCGTCGCGCGAATCGGCCCGGGCGTCGATCTCCAGCGGTTTCGGGGCGGGCTGAACGTCCTGCCTCTCCGGACTCAGTGGGGGATCGGAACGGACCAGCGGGTAATCTTCAGCCCGAGACTGGCCCAGCCGTTTTACAACCACGACCGGGTCATCCGGGCACTCCCGGCCGTGTGCGAAAAGGTCCCGGGAGCGCTGCTCCTGGTGGCGGAGCATTTTCCGGATCGGAACTATATCACGGGGCTGCGCCGGCTGGCTGCCGATCTCGGGGTCGCCGACCGTGTGCGGTTCCTCGGCAGCATCCCCTATCCGGACATGCCGCTCTGGATGAACCTCGCGGATGTTGTGGTCATGGTGCCGCCGTCGGACGCGCTGCCCAATACGCTGCTGGAGACGATGGCCTGCGGCGCGGTGCCGGTGCTGAACCGGTTACCGCAGTACGCGGAGTTGATCAGTCACGGCGAGAACGGCTTTCTGGCGGATCCGGAGCAAGGCGATCTCGTGGGCGCGCTCGTCGGGGCGCTGTCCGATCCCGCCGTGAAGGAACACATCGCCCGGGCCAACCGCACGAAGGTTGCGGCGGCGGCGGACCAGGACCGCGAGATGTCGCGCATGGAAGAGTGGTATCTCCGTTTGGCAGAGCGCAGACGGACCTAGAGGCGTGCGCTAGCGTATGTGCTGCATCGCGGGAATGTACAGCACGGCCGGGAAGCCGGTGGATCTCCATGCCTTGGAGGCGATGACCCGGGTGCAGGCGCACCGAGGCCCGGACGGGGAGGGCTATGTGCTGCTGACTCAGGACGGGAAGGAGAAGCCTCTCGCGATCAGGGCGGCGCCGGCGCAGGCCGTGCCCGCCGCCAGCCACCGCTATTCGATTGGCCTGGGGCATCGCCGCCTGGCGATCCTTGATCTCTCGCCGCTCGGCGATCAGCCGATGGCCACCGAGGACGGCCGCTGCTGGGTCACCTACAATGGGGAGATATACAACTACATCGAGCTCCGTGAGGAACTTGCGGGGAGAGGTCACCGGTTCCGCTCGACATCCGACACCGAGGTCCTGTTGGCGGCTTACCGGGAATGGGGCGCGGCCTGCGTCTCGCGATTCAACGGAATGTTTGCCTTCGCCCTGTGGGACGGAGACCGCCGCCAGCTCTTCTGCGCGCGGGACCGCTTGGGGGTGAAGCCGTTCTACTATTCCTGGGACGGGACGCGGTTCGCCTTCGCGTCCGAGATCAAGGGTCTGCTGGCGGCCGGTATCCGGCCGGCTTCCGATCATCGCGCCGTATTCGATTACCTCGACGGCGCCTACCTCGATTACTTCGACGGCACGTTTTTCGAGGGCATCCGGCAGCTCCCGCCCGCCCATGTTCTGACGGTGGAGACGGGTGTGACGATCCAACGGTATTGGGATCTGCCCGCCGCCGCCGGCCAGGCGCCACTCTCGATGGAGAAAGCGGCCGGCCGCTTCCGCGAACTGTTTCGCGACGCCGTCCGCCTTCGCCTCCGCAGCGACGTTCCCATCGGCACGTGTCTCAGCGGAGGGCTCGATTCTTCCTCGATTGTCTGCGTGGCGAACGACCTGATGTTCGGCGAGCAGGCCGTTCCGCACGAACTGGTCGGGCAGCGGCAAAAAACCTTTTCGTCCTGTTTCGAAGATCCGGCCTACGACGAGCGACGGTTCATCCAGCCGGTGCTGGATCGGACCCGCGCAGACGCGCACTACACCTTTCCCGATCCGAAGGAACTGGCCGCAACGGTATCGCAGTTGGTGTGGCAGCAGGACGAGCCCTTCGGCTCGACCAGCATCTTCGCGCAATGGAACGTCATGCGCCTGGCCTCGCAGCGCGGCGTCAAGGTGCTGCTGGACGGGCAGGGCGCCGACGAGCTGCTTGCTGGCTACCACGGCTTCTTCGGCGCGTTCTTCGCCGACCTCACTGCCCGCCGGCAATGGGTGTCATTAGCGAGGGAGGTGGCCGCGTACCGTCGTCTGCACGGGCCGCTGCCACGGTACGTCTACGCGAACCTCGCGCGAGCCTTCATGCCGACGTTGCTGGTGCGCGCTATGCGGGGCCATCTGACCGGCAGCGCAGACTGGATCGCGGCGGATTTCCGGCGGCTGTGGGGCCCGATCACGGCGCTCCCGGGAACGCAAGGCTCGCGTTTTCACACCATGCAACATCAGCTGCTGACGAGCAACGGCCTGAGGGCGTTGCTTCATTGCGAAGACCGCAATTCAATGGCATTCGGGATCGAGACGCGGCTGCCGTTCCTGGACTACCGCCTGGTCGAGTTTCTCTACGGCCTGGGACCGGAGCTGAAGATTCAGCGGGGATGGACCAAGGCGGTGCTCCGCCAGGCGATGGACGGCGTCCTGCCGGAGGAGGTTCGCCGGCGTTCCGACAAGATGGGATTCGTCACGCCTGGGGACGTGTGGTTCCGCACGTCCCTGCGCGAGATGGCGCGGGACATCCTTTCGGACTCCCGGACGCGCGCGCGGGGGTACCTGAATGTGGAGGAAGCGGTGCGCGAGTTCGACGCCCACGTGGCCGGCCGGAAAAATCTCAGCTTCACGATCTGGCGGTGGCTCAACCTGGAGCTCTGGTGCCGCCGCTTTGTGGATCGACCGGTATGCGGGTGAGGATGCCTCTCGCGCTGTTCGCGGTCGCCCTGCTCGTGCGGCTGCTGTTCAATATCTTCGTGATGGGGCTGGAGAACAGTGGTCTCGAGCTCTTTCCCGACGGGAAGGAGTACGACGCCCTTGGGCTGTCGCTCGCGGAGGGATCCGGCTACGCCCAGAATCAGAGCCCTGACACCTATCGCCCACCGGGCTACCCCCTGTTCCTAGCCGCCGTGTACGCGCTCTTTGGGCACAGTATCGCTGTCGTGAAGATTCTCCAATCGATCCTCGACGCGGCTACCTGTGTCATGATCCTGCTCATCGGGGAACGTCTCTTCACGAGGCGAGTCGGCGTGATCGCGGGGGCGATCGCCGCCGTCTATCCGTTTCTCATCGTCTATACGGGCTTCGTCCTGTCCGAAACGCTGTTTGTGTTTCTCTCGACGGTGTTCCTCTATGCGCTGGTCAGGTTCCGCGAGGACTCCTCGTGGCGGTGGGTGGCCGTCGCCGGGCTGCTGCTGGGGGTGATGAACCTCACGCGCCCGGCGACTCTGTTCCTGCCTGTCTTGCTCTTCTGCTGGCTCTGGGTGGAGATGGGGACCAGGCGGCGGGCGGCGGTGATCGCCGCCGCGCTGGCGTGCTGGATGCTCGTGCCCATCCTACCGTGGACGGTGCGGAACTATCTGGTCAGGCACTCTTTCATTCTCATCGCTGATCACCATTGGGCGGCCCTGTACGCTGCGAACAACCGGCAGATCCTCCAGGACCCCGACAAGATCGGCGGCTGGATTCAGCCGCAAGGCGGGGAAGACTACCGCTCCGAGTATCTGGCCTTCATCCGGCGCACCGTGATCCACGAGCCGCTGGAGCTGGTGCGGCTCGAGTTTCACAAGCTCCACCGTTTCTGGAGCATTGTTCCCACATCCTCCCGGACGACGTTCCGGGATACGCTCATTAGTTTCTGCTCCTATGGAGTGTTGCTGCCCTTCTTCGTGGGGGGGATGGCCCTGTCCTTGAAAATGCCTCAGACGCCGTGGCTGCTGTTCTTTTGGATTCTGAACTTCTGCCTCATGGCGCTGATCTTGTACGGCTCGACCCGGTTCCGAGCGCCGATCGAGCCGGCGCTCCTCCTCTTCGGAGCGTTCGCGCTTGAGAAGGTCTGGCTCGCCTGCGCTCGCGAGCGAAAGGGCTCCAGCCTGCAGAAAGTAGCGTGAAATGCGACGCGTCCTTGTCCTGATCAACAACAGCGGCATCGGCGGGGCGGAGAGACGGCTGGGCCGACTTTTCTCGCACATGACCAAGCAAGACCCCGATACGCTGCTGGTGGTTAATGCCGGGCTTTGGGAGAAGCTGCTGGCCGCCGGCGTCGTGACCGGAGGCGAACGGCGCGTACGGCGGTTCGCCGAGCCCTGCGGACGGCTGGCGGAGGGAGTCGGGCTGCGCGGCGCGCCCGCGTTCTGGCTGCGCAAGCTGGACTATCTCCTGTTCTGCGCCCTGCTGCTGGCGCGCTACGGCCTGGCTCGTCGGCGTGTGTTACACCTGGTGCTGGGCGGCGCGTATGTCGCGCTGCCCCTCATGCTGCTGCGCCCGGATCATCGGATCGTGATCTCGGTCGTGAGCGCCGATCTGGCGCTGCTGGTCGGCGCGCCCCGGGCTCTGCCGGTGTACCGGTATGCCCTCAGACGCGCGACGGTCGTCGATGCCCTGAGCGAGGCCGCGCGCGCAGATGCGATCAGGCGGGGGATCGACGCCGGGAAGATTCTGGTGTCGCCCGGCAGCGCCATTGACGTGGACCGGTTCCAGTCCGCGTCGAAGAAGCAGCCATGGGTTGTGTTTGCGGGCCGCTTGGTTGAGGAGAAGAACCCGCTGCTTTTCGTCGAAGCGGTCCCCGCCATCCTTCGCGCGGTTCCGACTGCTCGAATTTTTCTTCTGGGGGAAGGGCCGCTCGGACCAGCGGTTGAGCAGGCGGTGGAGCGATCAGGCGTGCGGGCCGCGGTCACAACCGGCTTTCTCTCGGACCTTGCGCCGATCTTCGGTCCGGCGCGCGTCTTCGTGTCCCTGCAGCGGCAGGACAATTACCCGTCCCAGAGTCTGCTTGAGGCCATGGCCTGCGGGGTGGCGGCGGTCGCGACGGACGTCGGGCTGACCTGGAAGCTGGTAGACGAGACGACAGGGATCCGGGTCAAGCCGAATCCGGACGTCATCGCCAGCGCGGTAATCCAGCTGTTGAAGGACCCGCAGCGGTGCGAGCGCTTGGGGCAATCCGCCCGTCGGCGGGTGATGGAGCAGCATTTGGAAGAGCGGTACCTCGCGTATCTCGATTCGCTCTATGCGAGGGTGAGCGCGTGAGCCGCGCGCGGGAAGGGCGGCGGCTGCTCTGGGTCACCGTGATCCTCCTCGTGCTGGCGGCGGCGGCCGCGTTTGGTCTGGATGCGGCGGGGCGGGCGCTGATCGTGGAGGACCCGCTCCACCCAGCCGATGCGATTCTGGTGCTGGCCGGAGACACGCGGGAAGGCGATCGCGTGCGGCACGCGGCGAGCCTGTACAAGCGTGGCTTGGCGCCGTTGCTGGTGCTCAGCGGCACGCCGGTGGGGTTCAGGACGCATGAAGCGGATATCATGCAGCGGCACACCGAATTTCTCGGCGTCCCCGCCGACCACATCCTGGCGGTGAAACATGACTCCGAGTCCACAAGAGAAGAAGCCGGTGTGATCGTGACGGTTCTGCAGCGCAGAGGCGTGAAAGAAACGATTCTCGTGACATCCAGTTACCATACCGGCCGCGCGAAGCGGATCTTTGTGAAAGCCGCCGGTCCCTCGGGCCCACGCTTTCTCGCCTCCCCCGTGGACGACGGCTATTTCAACCCCGACGGCTGGTGGACGCGCCGGAAGGATGCCAAGACGTTTGTCTACGAGGCCATCAAGACCGTCTGGTCGACCATCGAAGGGTAAGCAATGTTCCTGTATCTCCTGATCTTCATCCTCGCGCTGCTGCTGGCTCTCTACGGGGTGCCCCTGGCGCGCCGGGCCGCTCTGCGGTTTAACGTCGTGGATCGGCCGGACGGGCGGCTCAAGCGCCAAGCCGAACCGGTCCCGTACTTCGGCGGGCTCGCGGTGTATCTGGCGTTCCTTGTCAGCTTGGCGCTGACCGTCGAGTTCAGGCAGGACGTCTTGGGAGTCGTCCTCGCCGGGACCCTCATGGTCATGATGGGCCTGATCGACGACTTCGGCGTGCTCACGCCGGGGCCCAAGCTGATCGGTCAGCTCATTGCGGTTTTTGTCCTGATCCGGAGCGGGATCCGCATCGAGATCGCGGCGCTGCCGGACTGGCTCGACCTCCTCCTGACGGTCGTCTGGATGATCGGCATCATCAATGCCTTCAACATCATCGACGTGATGGACGGGCTGGCCGGCGGGGTCGGCGTGATCGCCTGCCTCTGGCTCTTCATCGTGGCGGTGGTGAATCAGGACACGATGGTCGCCGTGATGCTGGCGGCGCTGGCCGGCAGTCTCGTCGGATTTCTCCGGTATAACTTTTGCCCGGCCTCGATCTACCTGGGCGACGCCGGGTCCCTGTTCGTGGGGCTCATGCTGGGCTCCCTGGCGATGATCGGCAAGTACACGATGGTCAACCACGTCGCCGTGCTGGCACCGGTCCTCATTCTCGGCGTGCCGGTGTTCGACACGCTGTTCGTGATGTACGTCCGCTGGATGCGGGGGGCGCCGGTCTTTTGGGGCAGCCCGGACCATTTCGCGCTTCGCATGCGACGGTGGTCCCTGTCGGTGCCGCAGGTGGTGGTCATCAGCTACGCGGCCGCGCTGCTCCTGGGCGGCGTCGGCGTGCTCTCGATGTTCGTGTCGCTCGGCGTGGCTGCCGGACTCATCGGGGCGACTGCGGTCCTGGCGCTCGTCGCGGCGTTGTTGCTCAAGCGTGTGGACATGTCCAAGCCGGCGGAAGACGCGCTCCTGCAGGAGAGGACGCCATGATCGTCATCGTGGGGGCGGGCCTGGCCGGGCTCAGCACGGCCTACCATCTGGGCGACCGGCCCTATCGCGTGCTGGAGAAGGAAAAGGAGGCGGGCGGGCTCTGCCGGTCCTATCGGATGGACGGGTTCACCTTCGACATGACCGGGCATCTGCTGCACTTCCGCCAGGCCGAGATCAAGGCCCTGGTGGAGCGCCTGCTGGCCGGCCGGCTGGAGAAGCACAGCCGGCGCTCCTTCATCTACTCCCACCGGACGTATACGGAGTACCCGTTCCAGGTGAACACCTATGGGCTGCCTCCGGAGGTGGTGCGCGAGTGCCTGCTGGGCTTCATCGCCACGCTGACGAACCCGGCTTCGACCCGGCCGGAGGACCGGTCTTTCAAGGCCTGGATTCTGGAGAACCTCGGCGAGGGGCTGGCCAGGCACTTTATGGTGCCGTTCAACGAGAAGCTGTGGCAGGTCCCGCTGGACGAATTGACCTCGGACTGGGTGTCCTGGCTGGTGCCCAAGCCGGAGCTCAAGGACGTGATCAACGGCGCGCTGGGCATCAAGGACAAGGCGTTCGGCTACAACCCCTCGTTTCTCTATCCGTCGCAGGGCGGGATCGGCGTCTTGCCGCAGGCGTTCCTGCCGGGCCTGCGGGAGATTGTCTATGGCAGCGAACTGGTCGAGGTGGACACTCAGCGCCACCGGGCCCTGTTCCAGGACGGGCGGGTGGAGGACTATGAGACCCTCGTCTCGACGATCCCAGTGCCCGAACTGGTCCGCTGCTGCACGGATCTTCCGCAGGCGATCCGCGATGCCGCGGCCGGCCTGCGGTGCGTGTCGGTCTACAACGTCAACCTTGGCGTGGCAAGGGAGCGCGTCTCCAATCATCACTGGATTTATTTCCCGGAGCCGGAGTATCCCTTCTACCGCGCCGGGTTTCCGATGAACTTCTCGCCGGCCTTGGGGCGTCCGGGGTGCAGCTCCCTGTACGTCGAGGTGTCGCACCAGCCGTCGGAGATCATTCCCCCGGCCGAGCTGCTCAGGCGGATCCGCGCGGGCCTGGAGCGGGCGGGCATTTTCCGGCCGGCGGATGAGATCGTGGTGGCCGACGTGCGCGATATCCGGTACGCGTACGTCCTGTTCGACAGGCACCGGGCGCGCGCTCTTCCGGCCATCCTCGGCGAACTGGAGCGCTGCGGCATCCATTCGATCGGCCGGTACGGGCGCTGGGAGCATACCTCGATGGAGGATGCCATGGCTCAGGGCAAGACACTCGCGGAGAAATTGCGGGCGGCGGGATGACGGCGACGGTCTGCACCATCATCACCATGCTGGAGCTGGGGGGCGCCCAGGAAGTGGCGCTCTTCACGGTCGCGAACCTGGACCGGGTGAAGTACCGCCCGGTTCTCCTGACCGGTCCCGGCGGTCTGCTGACGGAAGAGGCGCAGGCCTTGCCGGGAGTCGACGTCGAGATCATCCCGTCCCTGGGCCGGCCGATCCGGCCCTGGCGCGATCTCCGCGCGCTGGTCGAACTGCTCCGTGCGCTCCGGCGCCACCGGCCGCAGATCGTCCACACGCACAGCTCCAAAGCGGGGATCCTGGGCCGCTGGGCGGCCTGGCTCGCCGGCGTGCCGGTCATCGTCCACACCGTCCATGGATTCGGGATCACGCCGAGTCAGCCGGCGTGGCTGCGCGCCCTGTTGATCGGCCTGGAGCGGGTCACGGGTCTCATTACCACGTATTGGATCGCGGTGGCGGACGCCAACATCGAGGAGGGGCTGCGCTGGGGGCTCTTCGACCGGCAACGGGCCGCCGTGATCCGTCCCGGGATTGATCCGCGGCCGTTCCAGGCGCCGCTCCCGACGCAGGAGCGGGACCGGGCGCGCGCGGAGTTGGGCGCGGAGCCGGGGGACCAGTTGGTCGGTATGGTGGCCTGCCTGAAACCGCAAAAGGCCCCGCATGACTTTGTGGCGGTGGCGGCCCGCGTCTGCGCGCGGCTGCCGGCGGCCCGCTTCGTGCTGATCGGCGACGGGGAACTGCGCGCGGAGGTCGACGAGGACATCCGATCCGCCGGGCTCGGGGAACGCGTCCGGCTCGTAGGCTGGCGACGCGACGTGCCGGTCGTGATGCGCGCGCTCGACGCGTTTCTGCTGACCTCTCACTGGGAGGGCCTGGCGCGGGTATGGCTGGAGGCGCGGGCGGCGCGGGTGCCGGTCGTCGCCACGCGGGTCGGGGGCGCCGCCGAAGCGATTGCGGACGGGCGCCATGGCCGGCTGTGCGAGGCCGGCGATCTTGACGGTCTGGCCGAGCGCCTGTGCGAAGTCCTGAAGGCCGGCGGGAACGGCGCGCCGGGCCGCGGCGGGGGCGATCTGCCGGACGAGTTCGAAATCCATGAGATGGTGCGGCGATACCAGCAGCTTTATGATAAGCTGTTGGCCGATTCCGACAGGAGGGTCGCGTGAAGGTCCCGTTACTGGATTTGAAAGCGCAATACCGGCCGATCCGCGCGGAGATCATGGCCGCGTTGGAGTCGGTGTGCGACGACCAGGCGTTCATTCTGGGCTCGCGCGTGGCCGACCTGGAAAAAGACATTCAGGGCTATGTCGGCGCGGGCCATGCCGTCGGTGTGGCGTCCGGCACCGATGCGATCTTGTTGTCGCTCATGGCGTGCGGGGTGGGGCCCGGCGACGAGGTGGTGACGGTGCCGTACACGTTCTTCGCCACCGCCGGCTCGATTTCCCGGCTGGGCGCCAGGCCGCGGTTCGTGGACATCAAGCCGGACACCTACAATATGGATCCGGTGCTCCTTGAGGCGGCCGTCACGGCGAAGACCAAGGCCGTCATGCCGGTCCACCTGTACGGCCAGTGCGCGGAGATGGAGCCCATCCTGCGGCTGGCGGCTGCACGCAAGGTGCCGGTGATCGAAGACGCGGCCCAGGCGATCGGGGCCGAATGGCGGGGCCGCAAGGCCGGCACGCTCGGCCAGGCCGGCTGCTTCAGCTTTTTCCCTTCCAAGAACCTGGGCGGGTTCGGGGACGGCGGCATGGTCGTCACGAACGACCAGGCGCTGGCCGACCGCGTCCGCATGCTGCGCGTCCACGGGAGTCGTGTGAAATACGTCCACGAAGTGATCGGGCTGAACAGCCGGCTGGACGCGCTCCAGGCGGCGGTGCTGCGCGTCAAGCTCAAGTACCTGGAGGAGTGGACAAAGGGGCGGCAGCGGAACGCCGCGCGCTATGAGTCGCTATTCAAGGACGCCAATCTGCTCGATCGCGTGACCCTCCCTGCGGTCATCGCCGAGAACCGGCACGTCTATAACCAGTACGTGATCCGTGCCCCTCGGCGGGATCGGCTCCGAACATTCCTGCAAGAACAGGGCGTGGGGACTGAAATCTACTATCCATCGCCCCTCCACCTTCAGGTCTGCTACCAGGATCTCGGCTATCGCCGCGGCTCGTTCCCGCAGGCGGAGCGGGCGGCCGAGGAAACGCTCGCGCTGCCCATCTACGCCGAGCTGACCGCCGACCAGCAGGCCTACGTCGTCGAAACGATCAGAAAGTTCTATACGGCAAACGCTGCGTGAAACTCACGGTCGTTATCCCGATCTACAACGAGCAGGAAAACCTTCCTGAACTGTCCAGAAGACTAACCGTGGTCCTTGATCGCGTCGAGAACGTCAACTGGCAGGTCATCTACGTCGATGACGCCAGCCGCGACGATTCGGTGAAGATCATCCTCGAGCAGAACAAGAAGGACCCCCGGTTCGCCCTCGTCCAGCTCTCGCGCAATTTCGGGCAGCATCCGGCCATCTCGGCGGGGCTGGCCCACGCGGACGCCGACGCCGTAATTACCATGGACGGTGACCTGCAAGATCCGCCGGAAGTGATCCCGGACCTGCTGGCCTGCTGGCGCGACGGCGGCCAGGTCGTGCTCGCCGTCCGCCGCTCCCGCCAGGAGCGCGGCCTGCGCCGCATGGGCTTCGAGGCTTTCCACAAGCTCTTCGACTGGTTGAGCGACGTCCGCATGCCCGCGCATACCGGCATCTTCGGGCTGCTCGACCGTCTGGCCTTGCGGGAGCTCAACAGCCTGGTGGAGAAGAACCGCTACGTCCCCGGCCTGCGCGGTTGGATCGGATTCGACCAGCGCACGGTGTATTACGACCGCCAGGACCGCGCAAACGGCGCGCCCAAGCAGAGCTTCGGCCGGCTGGTCCGCCTCGCGCTGGACAGCATCTTCAGTTTTTCCTATAAGCCGCTGCGCCTGATGACTGTGGCGGGCGTCTGCACGAGCGCCGCCGGGTTCGCGCTGGCTGGCCTGTATGTGGCCAAGCGGCTCCTCGGCCTCGAGACCGCGCCGACGGGGTTTACCACGCTGGTGACGCTCGTGCTGTTCCTGGGCGGCATCCAGCTCATCGCGATCGGCGTGCTCGGCGAATACCTGCGGCGGATCTACGATGAGGTGAAGCAGCGACCGCTGTACATCGTGAAACGCCGCACCGGAGTCGGTCCCCTGCCGCAGGCGGTCGAGCCCCCTGAACGGAGATCGACGCCCGGCTGATGCCCGGTGGCGTGGATGGCCGTGCCGGATGAAACTGTCTCCTGGCGCCGGCGGGCGCTTCATTTCGCCACCGGATTTCCCATGGCGGTGTTTCTGGTCGTGCTGTACTGGGGAATGGGGATCAGCAGCCAGGTCGACAAGTCCTCGACATTCGACGAAGTCGCTCACCTGACGGCAGGCTATACCTACTGGCTGGCCAACGACTACCGGCTCCATCCCGAGAACGGTGTTCTGCCGCAGCGCTGGGCGGCTCTGCCCCTGTCCTTCGGCGAGTACCGTCTTCCCTCTCTCGACCAGCCATCCTGGTGGAAGTCGCACGTCTGGACAATCGGGGAGCAGTTTTTCCATCACGAGAGGAACGATCTGGCCGCCATGCTCCTGCAAGGACGGGCCATGATCGCCCTTCTGGGTCTGGGGCTGGGCCTAGTGGTCTATGGTTGGTCCCGCTCGTTATTCGGGCCGCTGGGGGGGATGATCTCGCTGCTCCTCTATACGTTCTGCCCGACGATGCTGGCGCATGGCAGCCTGATCACCTCCGATATGGCGATTGCGCTGACGCTGACGGCGTCCATGTGGTGTCTCTGGCGGTTGCTGCACCGCGTGTCCTGGCAGCGCGTGCTGGGAACCGGCTTGGTCCTGGGCCTTCTCTTTGTGTCAAAGATGTCGGCTGTCCTGGTTCTGCCCATGGGGCTCCTGCTCCTGGCTGTCCGTTTGCGCGCGAAACGGCCGCTTCTTGTGGAGATCGGCCCTTCGCGCCGGGTTGAACGGCCGGCGACACAGCTGGCGGTTTTTGCGGGCGTGGGTATGGTGTTGGTCCTCATCGCAGCCGTGGTGACCTGGGGGGCCTACGGTTTTCGCTACTCCGCGTTCAACGTGTACGAGCCTGGCCGTGACAGTCTGAGCAGAGGGTGGGATATGGTCATAAGCAGAACCGGATCAATCGGGAAAGCGGTCGAGCTTGCGCGCGATCATCGGCTTCTGCCCGAAGCCTATCTCTTCGGCTTCGCCGCGGTGATCCAGAATGCCAGGGAGCGTCGCGCGTTTCTCAACGGTGAGTACAGCACGACAGGGTGGTGGTACTTCTTCCCTTACGCGCTGCTCGTGAAAACGCCGGTTCCGGTGCTCATCCTGTTGGCCTGCGCGATGATCGGCGCCGCCCTGCATTTCCGTTCGGAATCCAAGCGGCGCGACTGCGCCGAGCGGGTGCTGATCGTCGAGGGGTTCTATCAGGCCGCGCCGCTCTGGATTCTTCTCTGGGTGTATTGGGCGTTCGCCCTGACCAGCAACCTGAACATCGGCCATCGCCATCTGCTGCCGGCGTACCCGGCCATGTTCATCCTGGCTGGTTCGGCATCCTATTGGCGCGCGATGCGGTACCGGGTTGCGCATATTACGCTGGGCGCCGTTCTCGTCTGGCATCTTCTTGAGTCCATCAGTATCCGTCCCCATTATCTGGCCTATTTCAATCAGCTTGACGGCGGGCCGAGCCGGGCGTATCGCCACCTGGTGGACAGCTCGCTTGATTGGGGGCAGGATCTTCCCGGTCTCAAGCGGTGGCTCGACCAGCAGGGCCTGAACGAGCAAACCAGGACCCCCGTCTATCTCTCCTATTTCGGAACCGGCAACCCGGAATATTACGGGATCGACGCGATTCTCCTGCCGAGTTTTGCCCCACTCCCGATGAACGACCGGGCCTCTCTCACCGGCGGCGTCTATTGCATCAGCGCCACCATGGTGCAATCACTCTATTTGTATGCGAGGGGCCGATGGGTCCCCGAATATGAGCAGGCGTATCGTGAGGTTCTCGCCGATGCGGAACGATACAATCGGACGAGCAACGACAGCGAGGCTCGTCGCCGGCTGGTGCGCGAAAAAGGAGAAGGCTTCTGGAAGGCGCGGTTCAAGGGGTACTCGCAACTGCGTGCCGCTCGCCTGATGGCCTATCTCCGCCAGCGGGAGCCCGACGATCACGTGGGCTATTCCATTCTGATTTATCGGCTCTCGGACGCGCAGGTTCGGGAGGCGCTGGAGGGGCCGCCCGCTGAACTTCGACCGGACGACTCGTAAGCTGCTGAGGAGCGCGCGTGTCAATAATTGCCCAGATTTTCCGGAACGCTTGACGTGGTGGGCATGGCGGCGCGACGATATCGCTAAAGGAGAGCGCCGGTGCAGGGTGGGGTACTCAGTCTCGTCCTGGCGGTGGGTTTGCTGACTTCTGGGTGCGGCGTCTTTGACGTCTCCCGGGAGGGGCAGATGCCTCCTTCCCAACCGCCTCAGCCGCAAACCCGGCAGGCCGTGCCGCAGGCTCCTTTAGAGGCACCTCCGCTTCCGCCGGTCGTTTCGCCGCGGGGCGAGCAGTTGCCGCCCTTCTGGTACTTGGCCGACAAGCAGCAGCAACAGGCCGACCGGTACTTGCAGCAGCAGTGGCAGTTCTACAACCAGAACCGCCAGCCGCCGCCGCAGTTCCCCCGAACGCCGATCTGCACCAGCACCCTCCTCGGGGGGCAGGTCATCACGAGCTGCCACTGAACGGAGGGGCACATGCGTTTCGACAAGTTCTCGTTTGGTTCGATCCAGATCGACGGCGCCACCTACGAGCACGACATCGTGATCGACCGTGGGGAGATCTGCAAGCGGAAGAAGAAGCCGTCGAAAAAATTCCGCGACGAGTTCGGGCACACGCCGCTGTCCATCGAGGAGGAGATACCCTGGAAGTGCCGCCGGCTGGTGATCGGCACCGGCGCGAACGGCGCCTTGCCTGTTATGAAAGAGGTGCAGGCCGAAGCCAGGGAGCGGAAAATCGAATTGCTCGTCCTGCCGACGTATAAGGCTATCGAGGCGCTGACGCGCGGCATGGACGACACCAACGCGATCCTGCACGTCACCTGCTGAGAGAGTTCTTCTCCCTCCTGAAAGGCCGGCAGGGTTAATCGTCCAGGCTGTGTGGGGCCATTCGCGCTTTCTGGAACGCGATGGCTCCATCCACCAGGATAAATAGCGAAATTATCGTGAGCAACCCGCCCCCGGTAAACCAGCCGATCGGCCACAATTTCCAGGTGTGGTCAGTCAGGCCGGCGAGAAGACCGATGACCCCGCAGGCAAAACCGAGGGCAGCGCCGAGGCGAGCGATTAACGTCCTCTTGTACCCAACTCTCATGGTCGATCCTCCTTTCCGTGTCTGGAAAAACACGCAGAGTGACGCCGTTTCCTTGTTTTACTTGACCTGCCGTGACTCCGCTTTGCCGCACTCCGGGCAGGTGTGGACCTCCTGGACGATCCCGCCCAACACGGGGTCAACCAGGGCCCGGTCTTGCGGCCGGTACGGGTCCACCAGTTTCTCGGCGTGGTGAGTCATCACTACTCCGCATTCCGGACAGGTCATGGGGTTCTTTTCCATACCAATCTCCCTCACGCGACCTGGATGTGCTCGCGGCCGTGGCGCAGGGTCTTGGCCATCCAGACCAGTTCGTTGAGGAACTTGTCGATCCGTTTCACGAACGCCTCGTCCTTCAGCTTGCCGTTCTCATTGAACACATTTTGCACGCTCGAGAAGTTCACGTCCCAAAAGATAGTCACCAGGCCCAGCTCGCGCATCACGGGCAGGAGGTTCTGGATCACACGCGCGCCGCCGAACGGGCCGGCCGACACGCCGGCGATCCCGACCGCCTTATGGATGTACTCCTTCAGACAACTGTCCAGCACGTGCTTGAGCAGACCGGGGTAGCCGTGGTTGTACTCGGGTACGACGATCACCAGCGCGTCGGCACGGTTCATCTTTTCCGAGAATCCGGCATCCTTGACGGCCTCGCCGGCATCCGTGACGGGGAGGGGCACCGTGGCGATGTCGATCAGCGCGGTCTCGATCCCTGCATGCTTGGCGATCTCGCCCGCCACGAGCTTCGCCGCATGGGCGCTCATCCGCCCCTGACGCGTGGTGCCGAGAATCACCGGAATAAACAGCGGCCGACCGGATTCCATCACTCTGCCCTCCTTCTACGTGGGTCCTGTCGGCCGGATCTCGCGGACGGCAACAGGCTCCTGCTTGCCTTTGAGCGTGAGCGAGCGCGCCTCCAGTGCGCCGTAGCGGTCGGCGACGGCGGCATGGACGGTTTCGCTTATCAGGATCGTGCCCGCCGCGGCCTGCGCCTGAATGCGGCTGGCCACATTGACCGTGTCGCCGATCGCGGTGAAGTCCACCACACCCTCGGCGCCCACATTGCCGACGAAGGCGGGTCCGGCATGGATGCCGACGCCCAACGGTAACCAGGGCCCCTCCGGCGTTCCATACCCGACGCCCCGCAACAGCGCTTCGCCCGCCTGCACGGCCATCTCCCGATAGCCGGGCCCGGTGATACCCGGGATAAACAGCGCCATGACCGAATCGCCAAGGAGCTTATCAATGAGGGCGTCGTGGTCGATCAGCACCTGGGTGGCCACCTGGTAGAAGCGGTTCATCAACGTTGCTACATCCTGGCCGGGCATTTGTTCGACCAGGGAGGTGTAGTTGCGAATATCAGCGAACAGGACGGCGATGTCCACCTCGGCGCCACCCAGCGGCAGGCGCTCGCAGCACCACCCGCAAAGGCGCGGGTTCTTGCGCGAGGGGCTCCATCCCAGGAATCGAAGCGGCAGTCCGAATCCCGCAAACGGCACGAAGCAGATTTTGCAGCGTGGAGAAGACGGCAGGAGGGGAAAAAGCCAGCGGGCCGAATGTTCCAGCCGGTGGCCTTTCGTCAGGTAGTCTTTCCACCAGCGTTCGTTGACCTGCGGCGTCGGCAGTGTCATGGCATGACCGAAGGGGAACATGACACATCGTATTACGGAATGTCCAGCCGGAGAGATTGGTTCTCACCCCTGCTGCAGCACCCCCATCGCCCAGATCGCCTTATGATTGAGTCGAGGCATGGTCTAAGCTCTTACCTCAAATAAAGTAGCCTGTCTCTTTTTAGAGTCCCAGTCGGTTGAGGAAAGGGGTCACGAAATACCCAGGACCTTTGCAGCCTTTTTCGCATCACGTGGCTTCACCCAAAAGAGGGAGCCGAAGCGGCCTTGCCCCGCTGCCACCGCCCCGATGGCCGTGATGTTTATTTTGGCCGCCCCTAGCTTTGCTGTGACGTCTGCCAAAGCCCCTGGACGATCCTCCCCTTCGACAAGGAAGCAGGTCTTGGTACCCTGAACCTTCCACTTGGCCTGTTTCGCCACCTGTTTAAACAAGGCAGGATCGTCGGGCATAAAGTCGAGCTGGAATCGGCGATTCCGGGGAAACCCATAAAACGCGTGGACATAGACGTTCGCATCGCGAAGAACAGCGAGCACTCTGGCTGCTTCACCAGGTTTGTCCAGCACCTGAACCTTGAAGTATGGGGCACTTCGGATGAGGTCTGCCATGGGAGCCTCCTCCACCCTGTGATGAACGGGTGTAATACTGTGATTAAACTTCCCTGCGCTACGTGAAAGCCTCACTAAACAGCACCACCATCGCGATAACGCCTACTACTATGGCAAAGCGTTTCCGCCCCTTCTTTAGTGACACGTCAACACCAATCCAAGTGAGAAAAATCTGAAGAACCGCAGCAAAGATGGGCAGAAACACGTCCAGTGACATAGACTTAGATTATTACATACCTGTGTATCAGAGAGATAACCATAGATCAGTCTCCCACGGGTGGTGGCGAGTGGGACCCTGGCGGAGCGGAAGGGCGTACAGCCGGGTTCCGGGACTTCGACGGCGAAACGACCTGAGCACGTCAGGGTGACTCGCCGACAGGACCCGCTCTTGGGAGGGCGCAGCAAGCAGCGCCCCTACATCGGATGAAGAAGGGGGACTGGCACCATTCGGAAATGGAGCCAGTCCCCTAACGGTCTTTCAGGCGTGCGCCAATCAGACGGAGGGCGCCTTCGGTGCGTTTGGTGAGATTGCGGTCCTTGCCGCAGAGGGCGATGAAATGCTTGAGGTCGTCCAACGTGTCCACGTCCCGGCACTCCGGCAGCAGCCCCAGCGATAAACCCGCCGCTTCGATTTTCTTCTTCGTCTCCGCGAACACCGACGCCGTGCTCCAGGCGATGCCGTCGAACAAAGCCGGCATCATCTTCCGCAGCCCGATCAGATAGTAGCCCCCGTCGGCCGTCGGCCCCAGCACCACATCGTGACCCTTGACGAGCGTGAGCGCCTGCTGGAGATGCGCGCGCGGCAGCGTGGGCAGGTCCGTGCCGGTCAGGATGACGGCCTGCGTGCCCTGATCGAACGCATCCTGCATGGCCTGACGCATCCGTGCTCCCAGGTCCGGCCCCCGCTGAAGCAGGAGACGCGCCCCGTAGCGCCCCTCCAGCACCTTGAAGAACGGGTGCGCGAGGTCCGGCGTCCCCGCGACGTAGAGCGAGATGCCCTGCAGCCCCTTCGTCCGCTCGATCGCGTCCAGCACCAGCGAGCCGTGGAGCGAGGCCGCTTCGTCGTGATCCAGCGGCGGGCAGAGACGCGTCTTGACCTCGCCCGGAATCGGCGCCTTCGCGAAGATGATCAGCGCCGTGCTCATCGCGCGTCGTCGTACCAGCGCTTCAACCGATCCGGACGCACGCCCAGGTAAAACAGCAGGCGGAGCCACCACATCAGCAGGATAGTTTTGATCGTGCCGTGCCGCTCCCACCGGCGGCCGGAGGTCATCACGCAGCTATGCAGCGCGGCCACGAGGCCGGCTTGCTTGAGGCGCCGGCTGAAGGCGATGTCCTCCATGATCGGGATGTCCGGGAACCCCCCGAGGTCCTCGAAGACTTTCCGCCGCACGAAGATCGCCTGGTCGCCCGTCGCGACGCCGGTCAGGCGGGACCGCCAGCTCATCATGCGGCCCACGACCCAGAGCAGGCCGCGGTCGGGGATGAGCCGCGCGTCGAACCGGCCCCCCACGATCCGGGTATCGGCCATGGTGTTGAGGATGACGTCCGCGGCCATCGGCGGCAGCAGCGTGTCGGCATGGAGAAACAGGAGGAGTTCCCCCTTCGCGACCGCCGCGCCCGCGTTCATCTGCCGGGCCCTGCCCGTCGGCGCGTTGAGGACGCGGGTCAGGGGATTCGCGAGCGCGATGTCCGCCACGGTTTTGTCCCGGCTGCCTCCGTCCACCACCAGCACTTCCGAAAACGCGGGGTGCCGGAGCCTGGCCAGTGTTGCGGGAAGAGTCTTTTCTTCGTGCAGCGTGGGGATGACAACCGAAATGGTCATTCCTGGGGCGGCTGGATATTGATGCGCCGGACCGGCGGCTTCTTGGCGAAGAGGATGAAATAGGCGACCACGGCGATGGTGCCGTACACCACCAAGCCCTTTTCCCATCGCGCGGCCGAGCCGATGGAGCTGATATGGTAGTGAAGGGCGAGGCCGGCGAAGGTTGCGGCCGCCATCAGGATGTACTTGTACCAGGCCGTGACCGTGCCGAAGATGAACATCACGACGCCGAGAAAGTAGATCACGAACGGGAAGGAGGTCGCCTCCGACCCGCTGCTCACGGCCAGCAGAAGCTGGAGCCAGCCGAGCACCATCATCACGAAGCCGACGAACTTCAGAAGCGCCATGGTGTGGCGCTCGCCCTCGTGCTCTTCTTCGTGCTCCGGCTGCTGCTCGTCCGGCTGGTTGGGCTGTTCGTCCATCTGGTCAGCCTCGGTACGGTTTGAAGTGCTTGCTCAGCGTCAGGCCCTGGAACTGGTAGGACGATCCGATGCCCTGACCATACACCTTTTCAGGGCGCTCATGCATTCTTTCGAAGAGTACCTTGAAGAACGTCTGGCCGTCATGGATCAGGAACGGCACGTCGTGCGCCCGCACTTCCAGGACGATGGGCGTCCCGCGCAGGTCGCCGGCCCCATAGCCGAAGCCGGGGTCGAAGAACCCCGCGTAGTGGGTGCGCAGCTCGCCGCAGGCCGCCTCGTAGGCCACCATCTCCGCCGCGTACTCCGGGGGGACGCGAATGCGCTCCTTCGACAGCAGAATGTAAAAATCCTCCGGCTCCAGCAGCAGGGTCTCGTGCCGGGTCTGCGGGATGGGCTCCCAGAAGTCGGTCGGGTCATAGTAGCCGATGCGGGCCAGGTCCAGCACCTGGCTGTTCTTCTTGGCGCGGAATCCGACGAGCCCGCCTTCGGCCTTCAGATTGATGCGGAGGAAGAGCCCCTCGTCGAGTGTGAGGTCCTTCCCGGGGAGCGGCGCGTGGTCGCCGTACAGAATGGGGTCGGCCTTGTGCCGCGTTCGCAGCTCGTTGTCGCCGACCATCGGATGCCCGCTGACCACGCGGAGCTGGTTGAGGCACATCCCGGCCGCGATCCGGATCGAGAACGACCGCGGGACGACTTCGAGATAGAGCCGGCCGCGGTAGCCCGGGCGGATCTCGTCGAAGCGCGCGTGCGAGTCCGTGATGGTGCGCGCGAAGACGTCGAGGCGGCCGGTGGTGCTCTTCGGGTTGGTCTTGGCGGCCAGCGTCCGCGGCAGGGCGAGCTCCTCCATCAGCGGGATCAGGTACACGTGCCCCTTCTCCAGCACGGCGCTCTTGCGGAGGTCGAGCTCGTACATGACGAGGTCGGAGCGGAAGAGATCCTGGACCACGAGCTTCTGCTCGACGGGCGCTTGTTCGGGGAGGAAGCTGCTGAGCATGCGATAGGCGGTCTCCCCGAGGCGCAGGTCGAGGCTGGCCGGCTGGTACTGGCCGGATTCGATCGGGGCCTTGGCGGAGATGACACCCTCGTGGACCAGCGCGCGAAGCTGCTGGTAGGCCAGCACCCCGCGGTTGCGGTGGCGCGCCTTGCGTTTGGGAGCCGGTTTGCTCATGCGCCGCCCAGCCCGTTTATCCGAGCATGGAGTCAGCCATGCCACAGCCGGTGGACGTGGAGGAGGGCACCGCGACCATCGGCAGCTCGCGGCGCTTGCCGTCGCCGTTGCCGTCCGGCTGTGTGGCTTGCGGGTACGTATAGGTATTCCCCTCGTAGTTGGTGAGGGTGGCTTGCTCCGGCGTGAGGTTGACGAGATAGTCCGCCGGCAGCAGCGGGACCTTGCCGCCGCCGCCCGGCGCGTCGATCACGAAGTGCGGCACGCCCATGCCGCTCGTGTGGCCCTGCAGGGCCTTGATGATCTCCAGGCCGGCCTCGACCGTCGTGCGCAGGTGGTTCGTGCCGCGGGTCAGATCGGCCTGGTAGAGATAGTAGGGCTTCACCCGCGCCAGCAGGAGCTGGTGGACGAGGCGCATCATCACCGCCGGGTCGTCGTTGACGCCCTTGAGCAGGACGGTCTGCGCGCCCAGCGGCACGCCCGCGTCCGCGAGCAGTCCGCAGGCGGCCTTGACCTCTGGCGTCAGCTCGTCCGGATGGTTGAAATGGAGGTTCATGTAGAGCGGGTGAAACTGCTTGATCATCTCGCAGAGCTCCGGCGTGATCCGCTCGGGCAGACTGCCGGGGACGCGAGAGCCGATCCGGATGATCTCCAGATGGGGCACCGTGCGTAGTGCCTTCAGGATGCGCTCCAGCAGGTGGTCGGGCAGCAGCAGCGGGTCGCCGCCGGAGAGGATGATGTCCCGTACTTCCTGGTGCGCCTGCAGATACTTCACCACGCGCTCCAGCTCGCCCGGCTTGAGGAAGCCGGGCTTGCCCACGAGCCGCTTGCGGGTGCAGAACCGGCAGTAGATCGGGCACTGGTTGGTCACCATGAAGAGGACGCGGTCCGGGTAGCGATGCACCAGATGGGGGACGGGGCTGTCCAGCTCCTCGTGGAGCGGATCGTCCGCGGGGCTGTCGTCGGTCAGCTCGTCCGGCTCGGGGACCACCTGGCGCCAGAACGCGTCGCCCTTCTCCTTGATGAGCTTCAGCCACATCGGCGTGATGCGCATCGGGTACTCCGCCGTCACGTCCGCGATAGCGGCCGGGTCCACGTCCAGATGCTTGGCCAACTCCTCGGGTTTCGTGATGCTCTTCGCCAGGGCCTGCCGCCAGGTCTCCATCGTCGGGGTTCCCTCCCGCTATGATTTATGATCGCGCGGCCTTCGAGCCGTGCGTTGTTTCCAAATAGGACAGGATGTCCCGCGTCTCGCTCAACACCCGGTCGCCGTCCTTGAGCACGGGGACGTAGTACTGGCCCGAAACCTCATGGACCTGCGTCCGGTGGGGGCGCATGTCGGGCACGATGACGTCTTCATACGCGAGGCCGAGCTCGTCCAGCTTCTGTTTCACGAGCTGACATTCCGGGCACCAGAGGACGTGGTACAGCGTCATGGCGTCGGCACCACCGTGGACGCCGCTTCGCCGGGGCGGGCCAGAGCGCAGGGCGCCATTACCGCGTCGGTCATTCCGTGGATGAGTTTCTTGTCCAACGGGCACACGGTCGCCAGGATGCCGGCCAGCTCCACGGTAGTGGGAGGGGGGCCGGCCACGAAATAATAGGGAGAGAGACGCACGCGGCCTTGCATGGACACAATCTCGTCTGTGACCGGATCGTGCCAGCTCGCGGCCACGCGGCGGCCCTTGCGGAACTCCTGGAGGATGTACGGCACCTTTGGAAACGACGAGAGTCCCGCGTCGAGGGCGTCGGCCCATTCCTTCTGCGGCAGGTCGTGGCCCACCGACACGCCGCGCGACCCCCACGCCAGCTCCGAGAAGCCGGAAGGCTTGAGCACGAACCGGCGGCCCTTCTGGCCCAATCCCGCGATGGTCTTCCAGTCGGAGACGCCGCGCCCCTCCACGGTGAGGCCGGGAATGACGGCGTGCGGCGGCACCGGGCGCGGATCGAGAATCCAGGTCCTGGGCATCCGCCGGCTGAGGAGTTCGAACGTGTCCTGACCCAGCTCCTGTCGCCAGTAAGGCTCGAGCGCGGGGTGGTGCAGGAGCGCGAAGGCCATCTTCTCTTCGAGCCACGGCTTGGCAGGCGGGGTCATCGTGACGCGTCCCTTTTTGACTGCGTAGAGCAGCAACTCGGCCTTCGGAATGTTTTTCAGATCGAACAATTCGAAGAACCGGTAGAGCGTGGTGACGGCCTTGGCCTCTCCGAGGGAGAGGCCATCTTCCGTGAATATTACATCACCCGGCGACACGGCCTCCGCCGGCAGGCCGGTCTCGCGCAGGCGCGCCGCGAGCCAGCGCATCTCGGGGCGATAGTCCTTGGATTCTTCCGACACGACGATCGCAAGCGATGCTGGACGGGCAGTCTGAAGACTGCGGATCATCTTCCCGAACCCCTCGACCATGCCGTTGCGGCCTCCGATGATCGGCCAGCCGAGGTCGGCGTAGGCCTGGGCCATGCAGCCGGTGAGCCCGATGCCGCCGGGCACGGCATCCAGCTCGCTGATCATGAACCCGTCCTCGGTGAGGATCAGGTCTGGGCGGAACACGCCGGGCAAGGCCGCGTGGAACCGGTTCATGCGCGCGTCGTCGAGGAGATCGGGCGGCTTGCCCTGATCCAGGCACTCGGCCGCCCATCGCGGTTGCACGCCGCGGACGCTGTCGTAGTACAGGCGGTTCAGGGCCCGGGTGAAGCGGAGGAGGTGAAGGCCCAGCGATTCAATGGCGGCGAGGTCGGCGGACGTCAGGAGAAACGGAGTCGGGGAGATGCGCCAGGTGGCGCCGTCGTGCAGGCCCGCCTCGACGAGGCGGGACCGGACTCGGCGGCTGTGCGCGCGGTGGGTGTCGAGGAGCAACTCAGTCGGCGGATGGCCGGCCAGTGCGGTTGTGCGATCCATCACACCCACAATGAAGGGTTATACCGCGACGACCCGCGTGATCTCAGGAACGCTGGCTTTGAGCCGGCGCTCGATGCCCATCGTGACGGTCATGCTGGAGGCCGGACATCCGGTGCATGCGCCCTTGAGGTGGACTTTCGCGGTGCCGTCGGCGGAAACCTCGAGCAACTCGCAATCGCCGCCGTCCATCTGCAGGGCCGGCCGGATGCCGTTGAGCGCATCCTGGACCCGGCGCGTGAGAGAGCTTGCAGGACTCTGGGTTGCGTCCACTCCTGTCTTCCTCAAGGATGCAATTATCCTACCATGGGGGACTCGCGGGAACAAGTGGACGTTGGCTGCCGATACGCCGTGATGTACAATGATTCCGCCCATGGAAACGCCGAAGCTCCGCGCATTGCCGGTGGTCGTCGAGCAGATCGTGCCGGGCCGGGTCTGCTTCGCCTGCGACGTCTGCTGCCGCTTTCCCGAGCGGGACAGCGCGCTGCGTCCCTACTTCACGCGGGAGGAGATCCGGGCGGCTATCGCGCGCGGCATGTCCCCGGAGGCCTTTCCGGATCACGCGGGCTCGAAGGTCGCCGTGGTGCCGCACGGAGAAGGCTACCGGTGCCCGGCGTTCGATCCGCAGACCGGCCGCTGCGGGATTTACGAAGATCGTCCCCTGGATTGCCGTCTCTACCCGGTCGCCATCATGTGGGATCTTGCCCATTTCGGGGTGGTCATGGGCTGGGACAGCAAGTGCCCCTTCATCCGGGACAACCGGGACAGCCCGGAATCGCGGGCCTACATCGAACGGATTGCCGCCGTTCTTGAATCTCAAGAAACAGTTCATATTTTGACTTCTAATCAGCAGTTAATAGGAGAGTTTCAAGACGATGTAATTGTTCTGAGACACCTTGACCGCCTCACCAGTGCTTTGCGGTCCTCTACAGTCCCGCCGGCGCGGTAGACCCGTGCCGGCGCCGTCCCTCCGTCCGCTCATGCTGGAAGACCGCTCGTGGTTCGAGACCCGGCTGTCCGCCCACCCGGTGCCGGGGGACCAGCTTGCCGCATACTCCTTTCCGTATCATGCCATCTGGCGCGACCTCTTCACGTACGAATGGATGGAACTGGAGGGCCATCTCTGTCTGGTCGCATGCCATAATGAGGGCTGCTTCCTTGCGCTTCCGCCGATGGGCCCTGATCCCTGCGGGCCAGCGATGACCGGAGCCTTTGCCGTTCTGTCCGAACGGAACAAGATGCAGGCGCTGACCCGCATCGAAAACACGCCTGAGAGCCTGGCCGTCTGCTGCCGCGACCTGGACTATCGCGTGATGTCCAAGGGACCGGACTATCTCTACCGGCGGAACGAGCTTGCCGGGCTGCACGGAGACCGCTACAAAAGTCAGCGTGTGGACTACAACCATTGCGTGAAGCAGGCGCGTCCGCGGCTCCGTGCATTTCGTTCGGATGATACCGAGGCGTGCTTGGCGCTGTTCCGGCGCTGGCGCGAGGGCGTGCAGCCGGACGGCGCTTCCGATCTGGCGGTGCATCTCGCAACGGATGCCGGGCACGCCCACCGTTACGGAATCACCCATGCGGCGGACCTGGGACTCGTGGGGCGCGTCGTCGAAGTGGAAGGGCGGATCGCGGCCTATACGTTCGGCTACCCGCTCAACGCGCAAACGTTCTGCGTGCTGTTCGAGATCGCCGACCGTCAGGTCAAGGGGCTGGGGGCGTACATCTTCCGCGAGTTCTGCCGCGAACTGGAGGGCTACGAGTTCATCAACACGATGGACGATTCAGGCCTCGACGGCCTCCGCCGCGCCAAACTCGCCTATCATCCGATCAGACTGGTCGAGTCCTTCATCATTAGTCCTGGCTAGTACCAAGGGTCCCACCAGCGGGGATAGAACGGATGGTACGGGTAGCGGTACATGTAAGGGTAGTAGGGCCCAGGCCAGGGCAGGTACCGCTGCTCCGGCCAGACCTTGAGCGTGCGGACCTTCAGAGTCGGATAGGCATAGGTCACTTCGTCGAGCGGCATGGTCTTGGACCCGGTGACTTCCGCGATCATGGAGACGGCCGTGCCGGCGGGCAGCGTGGCGGGATCGAGAAACGCTTCCTGGTAGGCCAGGAACCGGCCCTTGGACTGCGGGAGGTTCATGATCGGCGCGTCCGCGCCGTCGAGCGGCAACTGCAAGACTTCGACCTGGGTGCCTTCCTTGAGCCGCTTGGCTGTGAGCACTTTTCCTCCCAAAACAACCACGCGCCCCTTGAACTTCTCCGGTTCCGCCTTGAGCGACTCGAACGGCAGGTCCCTGGCGATCTGGGATTCCATCTCCTGCGTCACCAGTTCCGAGGAGACACATCCGGGCAGGACGAGCAGGCTCAGACAGAGGAGTTGTGGGAGCGCCCTCATATCCTATATTATAGCCGAGGGTTCGGAACTCTGGAGGAAAACCGGTGGCCAAGGGGTTGGAGCAGGGGATCGAACAGTTTCTGGTCAAGACCGAGCCGTTCTACGCCGAAGTCAACGGCGAGATCGGCCTGTTCAAAGCGGCGGCCGCCTCGAAGATGCCGGTGATGCTCAAGGGGCCGACGGGCTGCGGCAAGACCCGGTTCGTCCAGTACATGGCCCATAAGCTCGGCCGCCCCTTGATCACTGTCGCCTGCCACGAGGACCTCACCGCGTCCGATTTGGTCGGCCGGTTCCTCCTCAAGGGCGAGGAGACGGTGTGGGTGGACGGCCCGCTGACGCTGGGGGTGAAGCACGGCGCGATCGTGTACCTGGACGAAATCGTCGAGGCCCGCAAGGACACGACCGTCATCATCCATCCGCTCAGCGACGACCGGCGCCTCCTCCCGATCGAGAAGAAAGGCCAGATGATCGAGGCGGTGGATGACTTCCTGCTCGTCATCTCTTACAACCCCGGCTATCAAAGCGTGCTGAAGGACCTGAAGCAGAGCACGAAGCAGCGCTTCATGGCGATCGAGTTCACCTACCCCCCGCGCGACCTGGAAGCCCGCATCATCGAGCGCGAGGCCGGCGTGGACAAGGAGATCGCGGTGGGACTCGTCACGGTGGGCGAAAAAGTCCGCAACCTCAAGAATCACGGATTGGAAGAAGGCGTCAGCACGCGCCTGCTGATCTACGCGGGCGAGTTGGTGGGGCAGGGCGTCAGTCCCCAGGCGGCCTGCGAGGCCGCGATCATCCGGCCGATCACGGACGATGCCGACATGCAGCGCAGCCTGCGGGAGATCGTCACGGCGGTGTTTTAAGGGCGATGCGTATGGGTACCGACAAACAGGAGAAAAAACCGAACGAGACTCCGTCGGAGGAGACTGCAAAAGCGCTCGATCCGGAGGAGACGAAGCGGCAGGCTTTCCGGAAGCTGAAACCGGTCGGGCCGATTATGAAGCCGCCGACTCCGGAAGAGATCGATGAATTCCGCAACGACCCTGAATTGAAGGAGCGCGATCACCTCCTGGACATGCTGCCCAAAGGCCGGGAAATCGACGATCAGGATGCCTTTTAAGGGGTGGACGGCTCTTTCGGGGCCTGGTGCCGGAGCGCGCGCCCCTTGTCGGGCGTCGGATCGGTGACCAGCCCGTACGTTTTCCGGCCTTCGTGGTCTTCCGGCAGGTACTCGGTGATCGGCAGACCATCCTCGCGGACGAACAGCAGGCAATGGCAGTACTTGTAGATCTGCATCTCGTCGCAGGCGCAGATCCAGCGCCGTAGCTTCGCTTCGGCTTTTTTGTCCGGATAAAAATTGCAGGGGCAGAGCGGCCGGCCGAACTCGTCCACGTGGGCGGCCAGCCCCGTGACCACCGCCTCCGTGACGGCCGGATTGGGGTGCATGGTCGTGCCGGACTTCTCCGCGAAGCCCTTCACGAACTTCCGCATCTTCTCGAGGCTCTTCTCGCTGGGCTCGGGCATGGCGCATTCTAAGCGTGAAACTCGGTTGAGTCAATTCTCTCCGTGGAACCCCTGTGCTATAATCGCGCCCTGTTTATGACTCACGACGACCTGTCTAAGAGATTGACCGCTTGGCTGGCCGAGGACCTGGATCGGGGGGCCGCGGCGGGCCTCGCGGGACGCCTGGCTGGTTCGGGCCAGGGCCCGGCCGTCCTCGAACTGCTCTCCGAGCTGCGGGAGAACTCCGGAAAAGCGGCGTCCGCCGCCGTCGAGGCCTTGCCTCACGTGCTGGACGTGCTGTCCGCCGGCGAGTTGGTGGCCTGGATCGACCTGGTTGTGGCGCTGAGTGAACGATCCGTGGCCATCGCGCTGAAGGTGTGCCGGGAGAGTCCCGCCCTGTTGCGCGTGTTGCCCGCCCCCTCGCGCGCGGCGGCCTTGACGATGGCGCTGGAGCTGGCGGAGCAGGATGCGCCCATGGCCTACGAAGGGTTGCTGCGGGCCGGAGGAGTGATCGCGGCGGCGGGAGCCGGCGCCCTGCCGGCCTGGGCGCAGACCGGGGCCGACCTCACCAAGTGGGACGGCGTGCTGGGGATCGAATATTTCCGGCGCGGCCCGGACATTCTGCGCGTGCTGCCCGTCGACGACCTTCAGGCCTGGGCCGGCGTCAGCGCCAAGCTCGTGACGCCCAACAGCCTGGGCAAGCCCGATTATATGGCGGCGCTGGCCTTCTTTCGGACGAGCCCGGCGCTGTTGGAAGACCTTGCCTCGCCGGCGGTGCGTACGCGGGTGCTCGCGCTGAGCAACATCCTGGCGGACCGCTCCCCCGGACGTGCCATCGAGTTTCTGGGAGAGGCGCCGGGTCTGCTGCGGCGGATTCAGGACAGCGCCTGGCAGGAACGGGTGCTCCAGTACGGCGCGTTGGTGGCGGAGCAGGACGCGGCGGCGGCGCTGGCCTATTTGAAACGCGCGCCGGAAGTGATCGATCTGGCGGGTTCCGACGCGCCCGCAATACCCCCTTTCGCGATGATGGACCGGTTCGACAAGTGGTACCGCGGCGGCATGGAGGTGCTGGTCTACAATCCCGAAGCGGCGCGCGCCTACTTCGCGATCGAGACCCGCAGGGCGCTGGAGGCGCTCGAGGAAGCCGCGAGCGGCGTGGCCCTGAGGAGCGTCGCCCGCATGCTCAAACTGTTTGCGGAGGGGCTGAGCGGGCAACCGGTGACGATCCGTCCGCTTGATGCAAGCGGCGGCGGGGAGGCGACCCCGCAAGTCCGGGCGTCTTCCGACGGCGCAGCGATCTTCCTGCCGGCGCGGATACGCCGCTATCCTTCGAAGGAAGACAATCTCCGTTTCTACAAGGTGTTGACCGCCCACGAGGCGGGCCACCTGGAATACGGAACGTACGCGCTCCCGATGGCGCGTCTGGCCGATCTGGCCGCGCAGGCCTCGCTTCGCTACGGGCGCGCCGCGGCCTCGCCGCCCGCTTCCCTGGACGGGCTTTTCCGGCTCTACCCGAATCCGCCGCTGGTCCGCGATCTCTGGGTGATGGCGGAAGACGCGCGCATCGAGGCCTGCCTGAAGGCGGAATACCCGGGTTTGCGGCGCGACATGGAGGCCGTGGCGCGGGAGGAGGTCGCCGGGCGATCGCTGACCCACGGCATGTCGGTCCGCGAAATGATCGTCGAGGTGTTGCTGCAGATGTCGGCCGGGGACCCGGAGGAAGTCCGGGTGCCGGTGGCGCTGGAAGACGTGGTCGGCCGCGCCTGGGCGCTCCTGCGCGCGGTCGCCCGGCCGCAGGCGACGGCCGAAGACGTCGTTCGCGCGGTGCACCGGGCCTACGTGCTGATCGAGGAGCTCACGGCGGAGGTAGCGCCGGTGGATTCAGGGGGCGCACAGGAAGACGCAGGCCAGGCCGTGCAGCCCCGCGCCGGCGAAGAGCAGGGCGGATCCTATCGGCCGTTGACGACGCCGGCCCATCGCGGCGCCATGGACGCGGAGCGCGTGCGGGAGCAGGAGCACGGCGCGGTCGCGGACAGGGCCGAGTCGGGCGTTCAGGAACAGGGCGGCCTGCAGGGCGAGCCGTCGGTTGCCGGCGGATCACGGTCCGAAAAGGGGCCGCGGGTGCTGCGTGACGCCGCGGCGGTCCCCGCGCCGATGACAGGGCGGACCGGGTCGTCGTCGCTCGCGGAGGATGTGACCGTCGTGCCGGATGAGAGCGCCAGTCGCGCGCTGCCGGCGATTCCCGGAACGAGGGCGTTTCTTTACGACGAATGGGACGGCCGGATCCAGGACTACCGCACGCGCTGGTGCCGGGTCGTCGAACAGATTGCGCCAGAGGGCGCGGACGGGTTCCTCGAGCAAACGCGCGGCCGGTACGGCGGCGTGGTGAGCCTGATTCGGAGGTACTTCGAGGGCATCCGCCCGCCGGCGCTCAGGCGGGTGCGCCGCCAGGCCGACGGCGACGAGGTGGACATCGAGGCCGCCGTGGAGTCGCTGGTCGAGCGGCGGGCGCGCGCCGGCCCGTCGGAGTTCGTGTACATCCGCCGGGACCGCAAGGATCGGGACGTGGCCGCGGTGTTCCTCGTGGACCTGAGCGGCTCGACGGGGCAGCAGATCGGGCCGGGCGGCGCGCGCATCATCGACGTCGAGAAGGAAGGGCTGGTGCTGCTCTGCGAAGCGCTGGAGGCGATCGGCGATCAATACGCGGTGTACGGCTATTCCGGGCAGTCGCGCCATGACGTGCAGGTCCTCGTGCTGAAGGATTTCGACGAGCGGTACGGCCCGCAGGTCTGGCGACGCATCGACGCCGTCCGCCCGCTGGTGCAGAACCGCGACGGCGCTGCGATCCGGCATGCCCTGCATCGTCTGTCCGAGCGCGCCGCGCGGGTCAAGCTGATGGTGATGCTGAGCGACGGCCGCCCGCTGGACGACGCCTACCAGGAGGAGTACGCGCTGGAGGACACGAAAGCGGCGTTGCGGGAGGCGAAGGCCGGCGGCGTGCATCCTTTCTGCATCACGGTGGATCGCGAAGCGCGGGGTTACCTCGAACGGATCTACGGGGGCGTGTGCTACCTGATCATCGACCGGGTCGAGAGCTTGCCGGAACGGCTGCCCCGGATCTACAAGACGCTGACAACCTGATGGAACCGCACGGCGTCGAGAAGGAAGTCCCCAAGTGGGTGTACAAGCTGTTCACGGGCCACGCCTATCCCTTCGTGCGGCGGCAGGCCAAGTTCGCGAAGGCCGTCCCGCCCGGAGAAGAGCGGCCGGAGCCGACGCCCGAGGAGATCAGGGCCAAGTTCTGGGAGATCTATCCCCACTGCTGGCTGAAGGTCCTGCAGGAGATCAAGACCGGGATGATCGTCAGCTTCATCGAGTTGGGCAAATATGAGGCGGGGACGTTCCAGGAGTTGCTCGATCATCCGGAGGAGTTTCTGGCGAAGACGTACGGCAAAAAGAAGATCAAGCTGAATTTCTATCTCGGGGAGAATTTCGTGTGCACCCAGAATTTCAAAGTGGCGGGATGGACATCGCATGAGGAAGACGAAGGGGAGGTTAAACGTTAATCGTTATTCGTTGAAAGGAAAGAATCCGACGTTTAACGTATAACGAATAACGTCCGACTCTTGGAGGTAGGCACAGTGGCGCGTGAAAAAATCACGGTGATCGGGGCCGGCAATGTGGGCGGGACGACGGCGCAACGCCTGGTGGAGACCGGACGGTATGATGTCGTGCTCCTCGATGTCATCGATGGGATTCCCCAGGGCAAGGGCCTGGATCTCATGCAGGCCGGCGCCCTGCTCGGGTCCGACGGGCATATCGTCGGCACGATGGACTACAAGGCAGCGGCGGGCTCGTCCCTCGTCGTGATCACCTCGGGCGTGCCCCGCAAGCCGGGGATGAGCCGCGAGCAGTTGCTGGAGATCAACGCCAAGATCGTCCGGGATGTCGTGACGCAGGTGGCCGCGGGCTCGCCTGACGCGATTCTCGTGGTGGTCACCAACCCGCTCGATGTGATGACCTATGTCGCGCACAAGGTCAGCAAGTTCCCGCGCGAGCGGGTGGTGGGGATGGCTGGCGTGCTGGATTCGGCCCGGTTCCGGGCCTTCATCGCGGCGGAGCTCAAGGTGTCGGTGGAGAACGTGCAGGCCATGGTGCTCGGTGGGCACGGCGACTCGATGGTGCCGTTGATCCGGTACACGACGGTCGCGGGCGTGCCGCTCAGCGAGTGGCTGCCGAAGGACCGCATCGACGCCCTGGTGAAGCGGACCCAGGACGGCGGCGCCGAAATCGTGGCGCTCCTGAAGACGGGCAGCGCCTACTACGCCCCGTCGGCCTCAATCGTCGCGATGGTCGACGCGATCATGCTCGACAGCAAAAAGGTCCTGCCCTGCGCCGCGCTGTGCAAGGGCGAGTACGGCGTGAACGGCCTGTTCGTCGGCGTGCCCGTGAAGCTGGGCCGGCGAGGGGTCGAGGAGATCGTCAAGCTCCCGCTGTCCGCCTACGAGCAGACGGCGCTCGCGCAGTCCGCGGCGGGAGTCAAAGAGCTCTGCGCACTGGTAGATCGCTATCTGTAGCGCCCCCGCGATCCTTGACAACCAGCTGCTTTGCCCTTAATAATTGGCCCGTATTGGCCAGATAGGGAACAGTACCGAGACAAACGACCGAATCATTAGCCAAGGAGCGACCATGGAGTTCAAAGCTGACGAGTTCATCATCCTGTTGATGCGGTGGATTCACTTTTTCTCGGGCGTGACCTGGATCGGGCTCCTTTACTACTTCAACATCGTCCAGGTTCCTTTTATGAAAGAGACCGACGCGGGCACCAAGAGCGGCGTCGTGCAGAAATTGGTGCCGCGGGCGCTCTGGTGGTTCAGGTACGCGGCCTTGGTCACAGTCCTGTCCGGGCTCATCATCGTGTGGTCGCATTTCACACATGGCCATGGCCACGGGATTTTCGAAACTTCCTGGGGGATCTCGATCGCCATTGGAGGCGGGCTCGGGATCATCATGTTCCTGAACGTCTGGCTCCTCATCTGGCCGAACCAGAAGGTCGTGATCCGGATGACCACCGAAGCTGCCGCGAACAAGACCTCGCCGCCTCCGGAGATGGCCAAACATGCGCGGGTGGCCTTTCTGGCGTCACGAACGAATTTCGTGCTCTCGTTCCCGATGCTCTTTTTCATGGCGACCGCAAGCCATTACCCGCTGTTCTGAGAAGTTACCCGAAGAAAGGATTGGAGCCTATGATCGTGCAAGCCTGTGCGCGTGTGAGGGCCCTTCTCGTCGTCGCATTGGGAACACTGCTGGTGTTGGTTCCCCACAGCAGCCTGAGCCAAGAGCCGAATCTGGCCCTTGGCCAGCTTCCGAATGTCCCGATTCCGGCCCATAACTTACAAGTTGCTTCCAAGGTGGAGCTCGGCAAACTCCTGTTTTTCGACCCACGCCTCTCGAAGGACGGCACCGTCAGTTGCGCAAGTTGCCACGCGCCGGCGGCCGGCTTCGCCGATCCGCGCCAGTTCTCGCTGGGAGTGGGCGGCAAGCAGGGCGGGCGCAACGCCCCTCCGGCCATGAACGCGGCGTATAACCATGTACAGTTCTGGGATGGCCGCGCGGGCTCACTGGAGGAGCAAGCGCTCGGGCCGATCCAGAACCCGATCGAGATGGCGGAGACGCTCCCGGGCGTGGTGAAGAAGCTCGGTGCCGTCCCGGAATACAAGAAACGCTTCCAAGAGGTGTTCGGGACGAATGTCACGGCCGAGGGCATCGCCCGAGCGATTGCCGCATTCGAGCGCACCTTGATTTCCACCAATTCCCCGTTCGATCGGCATGTCGCCGGCGATAAAACGGCGCTGTCGGATTCCGCCAAACGCGGGCTTGAATTGTTTCAGGGCAAGGCCCGCTGTGTGCTCTGCCACAACGGTCCCAATTTTACCGACAACAAGTTCCACAACATCGGCGTTCCTCAGACCGGCCCACTCAAGGAAGATCTTGGCCGGTACGCCGTCACCAAGCGAGAGTCGGATCGGGGCGCCTTCAAGACTCCGTCCCTGCGCAGCGTGGCGCTGACCGCCCCTTATATGCACACGGGAGGCTTCAAGACACTCGAAGAGGTGATGGAGTTTTACAACAAGGGTGGGGAGCAGGTGCCCGGCAAAGATGTGTTCATGAGCGCTCTGAACCTGACGGATCAAGAGAAAAAGGATCTCGTCGAGCTCATGAAAAGTCTGACCGGTGATTTGAATGTCAGCCTTCCGAAACTTCCGTAACGGACGGCAGCAGTGAACTTTTCTAGCTGGAGGTAGGGAAATGGAGAAAGCGTTGAAGCCGTGCGTGGCGGAGTTCATCGGGACCTTTGCCTTGTGTTTCATCGGAGCAGGGTCCATCTGCATCGCGCAGCTCATGGAGGGTAAGGTCACCAATGCGGGCTTGGTGGGCATCGCGCTTGCTCATGGATGCGTCTTGGCGGTGATGATTTCGGCGATGGGCCACCTCTCGGGCGGGCATTTCAACCCTGCGGTGACGGTCGGTGCCCTGGTGGGAAACAAGATCTCCGGCCCGATGGCCGGCGCGTATATCGTGACCCAGTTGGTCGGGGGCGCGGTAGCCGGATTTTTCCTGCTGGGCGTGTTTCCGGAGTCGGTGTGGAAGCCGGTGAACCTGGGGACACCGGGGCTGGGATCTGGCGTCACCGTCGGGACCGGCATTGTTGTGGAGACGATCTTGACGTTCTTCCTCGTGCTGGTCGTCTACGGTACCGCCATTGATGACCGCGGAACCTGGAAGGCCATCGGGGGATTCGGGATAGGCTTCACCGTCCTGTGCGATATTCTGATGGGGGGGCCGCTGACCGGCGCTTCCATGAACCCGGCTCGGACCTTTGGTCCGGGACTGGCTGCCGGCTACTGGGACAATCATATCGTGTACTGGATCGGCCCCTTGCTGGGTGGGAGTCTGGCCGGCCTGCTCTATGGGAGATTCCTCATCAAGCCATAGAGTTTACATACAGCACGTAACCCCGCATGACTCAAAGGGCCTAGGCCAGTTTGCTATTGAGGCCTAGTCTCCAGAGGAGGCTTGACTCCCCGTACGTTCTCACTTATAGTATGCCGACCAATCTGGTCGGAGGTAGATTTGCCTGTGCTGAAAGAAGCTCGAATAATTAAGGACTTTGGGCCACGGCCATGGGAGATCGGCCCCTATTTAAAAGAGGGGGGCTATGAAGCCCTGAAGTCCTGCGCCACCAAGTGGACCCGAGACGAGATCATCGCCGAGATCAAGAAGGCCGGCATGAGGGGGCGCGGCGGGGCCGGATTTCCGACGGGGATCAAGTGGGAGAAAGTGCTGCACCACCGCGTCCCCGAGCATTACTTTGTCTGCAACGCCGGCGAGCATGAGCCGGGGACGTTCAAGGATCGCCACCTGCTCAAGACCAGTCCGCACCAGTTACTGGAGGGGGCCTTGATCGCCGCGTTCACCGTCAAGGCCAAGGCATCGTTCATCTATGTGAACCACGAATACGTCGAGGAGTTGGCAAACTTGCGGAAAGCTGCCGAGCAGGCGCGCGCGCATGGGTTCATGGGGAAGAACGCGCTCGGAACGGGCGTCGATCTCGAAATCGAATTTGTGGAAGGGCAGGGCAGTTACGTGGCCGGGGAGGAGACCGCCATGCTGGAGTCCATGCAGGGCCGTCCCGCCATGCCGCGGCAAAAGCCGCCCTTCTACCCGACCGATTTCGGGCTCTACGGAAAGCCGACGCTGGTGAACAACGTCGAGACCCTGTGCAACATTCCCCCGCTGCTGCGGAACGGCGCCGCCTGGTTCAAGCAGGTCGGCACGGAGAAGAGCCCCGGCACCATGCTCTTCTCGCTCAGCGGCGCGGTCAACCGGCCCGGCGTCTATGAGCTGCCGATGGGGACCCCGATCCGGACGCTGGTCTATGAGTGCGGCGGCGGCGTTCCCGGAGGCCGGAAGGTGAAGGCCGTGTTTCCCGGCGGGCCGTCGTTCGCCATGCTGACGCCGGATCAGCTCGATACGCCGATGGACTTTGAGAGCCTCAAGCACGCGGGGACCGGCCTCGGGTCGGCCGGCGTGATCGTCGTGGACGACCGTACCTGCATGGTGGCGACGGCGCTGAACTACACCAACTTCTTCAAGGTCGAGAGCTGTGGCCAGTGCCCTCCCTGCCGCATGGGAACGATCAACCTGGCGGCGGTGCTGCAGAAGATCGAGGACGGCGAGGGCACGGAAAAAGATCTTGCCTCCCTCCTGCAGCTCTGTGGATTTGTCAAAGGGCGTGGTTATTGTACTGTCGTAACGGGGGCCGCGGTGATCGGCGAGAGCACGCTTCGGCTGTTCCGCCGTGAGTTTGAAGAGCACATCGCGCAGAAGCGGTGCCCGTTCAAGCCGGTCGCCGTCGCGGGCGGGGTGGCCTGAATGCCGCGGATCACGTTCGTCCATCCCCAGGGCCTGAGCGGCGAGGTGGAGCCGAACACTTCCATTCTGGAGGCGTCGAAGGTCCTCGGGTTTCCGCTCACCCACGACTGCGGGGGGAACGCCTCCTGCACCACCTGCCGGGTGGAGGTGGAAAGCGGGGGGGAAAACCTCTCCGAGGTCGATTTCGATGAGCAGGACCTGCTGGACCGGGAGAATCTGACCGAGGCTTTCCATCGGCTGGGCTGTCAGGCTAAAATAAGAGGAGATGTCGTCGTCAGGGTCCCGCTGCAGAAGTTCGGCGGCACGGCGGCGGAAGGAACCGTGACGGAGAATTCCTGCAGCATTCAATAAGGACCGCGCCCCCGGGGCGTGCCGGTCAACAAGGGAGGAGGAGCGCATACAATGGTTACGATCAGTGAGGTGGCACAGAAGAAGATCGGCGAGCTGTTGAAGGAGGAAAAGGACGCCATCGGCCTGCGCGTCTATGTGAAGGGCGGCGGCTGCCATGGCTATCAATACGGGATGTCCTTCGAGACGAAGACGGCGGACGATGATACCGTCATCGAGGCGGGCGGCGTGAAGGTGATCATGGATTCCCAGAGCGCCCCGCTGCTGGCGGGCTCGGAAGTGGATTACGTGGACAGCGTGCAGGGGTCCGGCTTTGCGATCAAGAACCCGCAGGCCAAGACCACGTGCGGCTGCGGCAGCTCGTTCAGCGCGTAAGCGCCGGGTTCTACAGATTCTCACCGTAGGGGCGCACGGCTGTGCGTCCCTACGTGATCCCTTCCATGACCACCGTACGGCTCACCAAACGACTCGAATTCTGCGCCTCGCATCGCTACCACAACCCTGCCTGGCCGGACCAGCGGAACCGGGCCGTCTTCGGCAAGTGCAATAATCCCCACGGGCACGGGCATAATTACCTGCTGGAAGCGACCGTTGCCGGTGCGGTGGACCCGGTGACCGGCATGGTGGTCAACCTGTACGATCTCAAGCAGGTGCTGGAGCGCGTGCTCGTCGAGTTCGATCATAAGAACCTGCAGGAGGACACGCCGTATTTTGCCGGGCGCATCCCGACCACCGAGAACCTGGCGGTCGTTCTGTGGGACCGGATTGCGGAGCAACTGCAGGAGGCGCGGCTGACGACCCTGCGGCTGTGTGAAGAGGAGGATCTTACCGTGGACTACGAAGGACGAAGCGTGGGGAACGCTCCGGAGGTGTACCTGACCCGCCGCTATCGGTTTGCGGCCGCCCATCGCCTGCACACGGAGGCGCTGTCGGAGCCGGAGAACAGGCGGGTGTTCGGCAAGTGCAACAACCCGAACGGGCACGGCCACAATTACACGCTGGAAGTCACCGTCCGGGGAGAGATCGTGCCGGAGACGGGGATGGTCACCGATCTGGACCGCCTGGACCGGACGGTGGAGGAGCGGGTGCTCCGTCGGTTCGACCACCAACACCTCAATTTTGACGAGGCGTTTGCCGGCAAGACCACGACGGGGGAGAATCTGGTCGTGCTGTTGTGGAATCTCCTGGAAAAGGCGGTCCCGGCCGGGACGCTTCACAAGATCGGCCTGGTCGAGACCCGCGACAACCACTTCGAATACGCCGGCCCTTCCGGGGAGCGGGTCGCGTGAACGTGGAAAAGGACCTTGCCGGCACGGAAACGGACCAAATCCAGGCCCTGGTGGAGCAACTGCTCGGTCTCCTGGGGGAGGACGCGGCACGCGAAGGCCTGGTGAAGACCCCGGAGCGGGTCGCCAAAGCGTTCCGGTTCTTTACCGAGGGCTATCAGCAGGACGTTGACGAGGTCTTGAACGGCGCCCTCTATTCGGTCAAGTACGACGAGATGGTGGTGGTCCGCGACATCGACTTCTTCAGTCTCTGCGAGCACCATCTGTTGCCGTTTTACGGCAAGTGCCACGTCGCCTATATCCCCAACGAGCGCATCGTGGGTCTCAGCAAGATCCCGCGTCTCGTGGAGATCTTCAGCCGCCGCCTGCAAGTCCAGGAACGGTTGACGGTGCAGATCGCCGAGACCCTGCAGGAGAAGCTCAACCCCCAGGGCGTTGCGGTCGTCATCGAAGCCCGCCATCTCTGCATGATGATGCGGGGCGTCGAGACACCCAACGCGGTGGCGGTGACCAGCTCCATGCACGGCGTGTTCTTGAGCCAGCAGAAGACCCGCGAGGAACTGCTGGAGCTGATCCGACGGGGCGGCCCGGGAAGCGGAGTGTAAGCCGGATTTCCGGCAGGTGAGCGGGGGGCCGCTCGAATGAGAGGCCCCCCAAACGAACCCCCGCTAGTTCAGTTTCTTCAGCGCGTCGAGAATCTCGTTATCGTCGCGCGCGACCTTGATCTCCTGGACCTTGACGTAGGCGGCCTTGCCGTTCTTGTCCACGACCACGGTCGCCCGCTTGCCGCAGTTCAGGGGCTCGAAATAGAGACCGTATTTCTTCACCACCTCGCGGTTGAAGTCGGCGAGAAGCGTCTGCTTGAGCCCGAGGGCATTGGCCCACGCCTTGTGGGAGAAGAAGCTGTCCGTGCTGATGCCCAACACAACGGCGTTCAAGCCCTCGAATCGCGGAAAGTCATTGGTCAGGCATTTGTTCTCACCCTCACAGACCGGGCTCCAATCCAGGGGGTAGAAGGCCAGGACGACGTTCTTCTTGCCTCGGAAGCTGCTCAACGTCACATCCTTCTGATCCTGGTCTTTCAACGTGAAATCAGGGGCGGTATCGCCCGCTGCGATCTCTTTCGCCACGTCTTGTGCAGCCACAGTAACCTCCCTCGTGATATATGGATGATGTGTGCGTTTGCGACGTGAAGACACCACGTCGCGCCTCATCATCTAGCATGGCCTTTCCGAGTTTGTCAACCGACCGGGCCTCTGGTATTCTCGCGGAATGGACCTCTTTTCCACGCAGGACGAGTCGCCCCGCACGGGAGGCCCGCTGGCGGAACGGATGCGGCCGCGCACGCTCGACGACGTGGTCGGGCAGGACGAGATTCTGGCCCCCGGCCGGCCTCTGCGGACGGCCATCGAGCAGGACACCCTCACGTCCCTGATCCTCTGGGGGCCTCCCGGCAGCGGGAAGACCTCCCTCGCCCGCCTGATCGCGGCGCATACCAAGGCCCACTTCGAGCCCTTCTCGGCGGCGACCAGCGGGCTGCCGGAACTGCGCCGGATCATCAAGCTCGCGGAGCAGCGGCGCGCGGTCCAGGGCCGGCGGACCATCCTGTTCGTGGATGAGATCCACCGGTTCAACAAGGCCCAGCAGGACGCGTTTCTTCCGCACGTCGAGTCCGGCACGGTCACGCTCGTCGGGGCCACCACGGAGAATCCGTCGTTTGAAGTGGTCAGCCCGCTGCTCTCCCGGTCCCTCGTTGTCGTCCTCCAGCCGTTGTCGGAGCAGGCCCTGGCGCAAATCATCACGCGCGCGTTGAAAGACCCGGACCGCGGGTTGGGGAAGTACCATGTGGAGCTTGAGGCCGACGCAATGCTCAACCTCGTCGCGTTCGCCAACGGGGACGCCCGCGTGGCGCTCAACGCGCTGGAGTTCGCCGTCCTGCACCAGGCGCCGGGGCATGACGGCATCGTCCACCTGGACGCGCCCGCGCTGGCCGATGCCCTCCAGAAGAAGAGCCTGCGCTACGACAAGGGCGGGGAGGAGCATTACAATCTCATCTCGGCGTTCATCAAGAGCCTGCGCGACTCGGACCCCGACGGCGCGCTCTACTGGCTGGCCCGGATGCTGGAAGGCGGCGAGGAGCCGCGCTTCATCGCCAGGCGGATGGTGATCCTGGCATCGGAGGACATCGGCAACGCCGATCCGATGGCGATCGTGGTCGCGACGGCCGTCGCTCACGCGGTGGAATTCATCGGTCTGCCCGAATGCAAGCTGAACCTGGCCCAGGGCGTGACGTACCTGGCGACCTGCCCGAAGGACAATGCGTCTTATATAGGACTGCACGAAGCCGAGAAAGACGCGAAGGAGCACGGCAACCTGCCGGTGCCGCTGCATCTGCGCAACGCGCCGACCGACCTGATGCGGGACCTGGGCTACGGCAAGGAGTATCGCTACGTGCACGACGACCCGGCGGCGAAGACCGAGCAGACCCACCTGCCGGAGAAGCTGGGGAAGAAGAAATACTACAAGCCGAAGAAGAAGAGTTAAACGTTAATCGTTAAACGTGTCTTCCGATTAACGAATAACGATTAACGGTTCTCGCTTTCCAATTCTTTCAATTTCGTCCTGAGCTGCTCGGCCTGCTCGCAGAGATCGGCCCACTGCGAGGTGAGCACCGACTGGTCCTTGACCCACTGCTCCCGCTCCTTCATCAAGGCGGTCCAGCGTTCGTGGTCCTGATAGAGGTCCGGGCAGGCCAGCTCCTTGTCGCGGGCCTGGATTTGGTCGTCCCCGGCGGCGATCTCTCCCTCCAGTTTGGCGATCTGCCGTTCGACGCGGGCCAAGGCCTTGGTCGCGTCTTTGCGTTCGGCCGTCCGGCTCTTCTCGCTTTTTTCTGATGCCCGCGCGCGCGGCGCTTCGGTTGGGGCCGCCTTGGCAGGCTTCGGAGCCTGCGGCGCGGGCGTTTCCAGCTCGGGCGCGCCCTTGATGGATTCCACTTCCTGCATCTTCTTCCAGAGGTAGTATTCGTAGTCCCCGTGGTAGTCCTTGGCCAGGCCGTCCTCGATCTCCACGACGCGGGTCGACACGCGGGCCAGGAAGACCGGGTCGTGCGAGATGAAGACGAGGGTGCCCGGGAACGCCACGAGGGCGTCGGTCAGGACGTCCACCGAAGCGGGGTCGAGGTGGTTCGTCGGCTCGTCGAGCAGCAGGGTGTTCGCCGGCTTGACGAGCATGCGCGCCAGGGCCACGCGGTTGCGCTCGCCGCCGCTCAGCACCTTGATGAGCTTCTTCTGGTTGGCGCCTTCGAAGAGGAACGCCCCCGCCAGGCCGCGGATGAAGTTCATCTCGGCGCCTGAGTCCGCCTCCGCGATCGAATCCAGGACGGTGTGTTCGGCGTTCAGAATGTCCGCCTGGTGCTGGGCGAAGTAGTGGAGCGTCACGCCGTGGCCGACCGTCCGCGTGCCGGCATCGGGCTGGAGGACGCCCGCCAGCATTTTCAAGAGCGTGCTCTTGCCCGCGCCGTTCTCGCCGACCAGCGCGATGCACTGGTTGCGCTCCACGGAGAAATCGAGCGAGCGGTAGACAACGTTATCACCGTAGGCCTTGGTCACGCCGGCCAGCTCCAGCACCTGGCGGCCTGAGGCCGGGGGGACGGGAAAGCGGAAGCGCACGCGCTTGGGGTCGCGCGTCCGCTCGATCCGCTTGACCTTCTCCAATTGCTTGAGCCGGGACTGGACCTGGCGGGCCTTGGTGGCCTGGTAGCGGAACCGGTCCACGAACTTCTGCACCCGCCCGATCTCCTTGTCCTGGCGGTCGGCGGCGGCGGCCTGCGCGGCCTCGTAGGCTTCGCGCCAGGCGAGGTACTTCGTGTAGTTGCCCTTGGACTCCATGATGCGCTGGTGGCGGATCTCCCAGACGTGCGTCGCGATGCGGTCGAGAAATGTCGTGTCGTGGCTGATGACGATCATCGTGAAGTTGGACTGGAGCAGGAAGTCCTCGAACCAGCGCTGGGCGGCCTTGTCGAGATGGTTGGTCGGCTCGTCCAGCAGGATGACGTCGGGCGCGGAGAGCAGCAGGTGCGCCAAGGCCACCCGCATCCGGAACCCGCCGGAGAGGGCCGAGATCGGCCGGGTGAAGTCCGCTTCCGAGAAACCGAGGCCGGAGAGAATGCGCTTGGCCTCGTGCTCCGGGTACTGATTGCGGTGCGTGGCATCCAACGCGGTGTTGCCGGGGATGGTCTCGAGGTCCTGCGGCAGGTAGCCGATCCGGAGGCGCGGGCGCTTGCGGATGCGGCCGCCGTCGAGCTCCTGCTCGCCCAGGATCAACCGTAATAATGTCGTCTTGCCGACGCCGTTGGGGCCGACCAGGCCGACGCGGCTGCCGGGACGCAGATGGGCCGTGGCCTCCTTGAGCAGGGCCTTGGTGGCGAAGTGTTTGCTGACGGATTCGAGTTGGAGCATGGGGTCAGCCGGTACGCATTATTACCACAGTGCGCGGTCTACCGTCCAGTCCGGTCCCTTGACAGGTACCCGCCCGGCGGCCTAGCCTTGCCGGTACTTTCCCGGCCCGGAGGTTGTCTTTTAGCTATGGCCGCCTGCCCTGCCTGTAGCCGCGAGGTTCAAGAAACGCACCAATTTTGCCAGTATTGCGGCAAGGCCATTCCGAAAGCCTCCAACTTAAAATATTGGGGGATTGGAACGATCCTGCTCGTAGTCATTCTCTTCGAGTTATTGTTCCCTCCGCCCCGCGCATGGTGGAGTGATTGGGCGGGAGCCGCACAGTCAATGGTTCCGTTCGCTGCGCTGTTGGTCCTCTCCGTGCTCCCACGGACTCGGAAGGGACTCGTTCTTCTTTTAATCATTGGATTGCCGGTCGCGATTGCGGCCATGATCTTTATTTCGAATTTCTTGATCATGGAGAAGAAACAATACATGGCGGAAGCCAAAGCGGACCTCCGCGGGCTCCATGCCAAGGCACTCACCATGTACGCGGCGCGCGGAACGTTTGAGGTTTCGGATTTGAGCCAGCTTGGCTATGAACGTGCCGGGAATAATTTCAGATACTCGATCTGGTATTCCGTCAAAGGCATTCCTGTCGCGCTTCCGCTGCCAGGCGGGGGGCGCTATCTCCCGGGACCCTGCGATGTGACGGCTCCGCCCGCCTCCGTAAAGGTAGCCGCGTCGGTGACGGGGGTTACCGTCGCGGCGAGAGGGAACCTCGATAGCGATGCCACGTGCGATGAATGGAGTATCAGCGAGGGGCCGCAACGAGATCCCACGCTCAAGCACGAGATAGACGATGTTGAGCAGTGAACTGTCGAAATGCCGGTACGTGCAGCTCTGTTTGGTGGAGCTGGCGGGGATTGAACCGGCGACCTTCAGACTGCCAGTACCACCAGAGTTCAGAGCATAGCCGCAATTGGCGCGGATTACAGGGGTTCACAGTCGCACAAGAGACAATCGGGCCGTGACCGATACGGACTTGACTAACCTAGAGAGTAGTACTACCTTGATGGGCCGGTCAGGGGGTGTCATGTCGCTAGGTAGAATTTTGGTGATCGATGACGAGGCCGACATGCGAAAGTCGCTGCGCCTTGTATTGACTAGAGCCGGCTACGACGTCGTAGAAGCCGAAAATGGAGAAAAGGCGATTGAAGCCATCAAATCTGCCGAGGGCGCGCATATGATAGATACCATCATTTGCGATGTCTATATGCCCAAGATGAATGGATTGGAGGCTGTTGCGTATTTCCGCTCACAGTTCCCGTCTGTCCCTGTTATCGTGCTGACCGGACAGACGGATAAACAATGGGCCGACTTGTTTTTCAAGCAAGGGGTCTCGGACTACCTGGTCAAACCGGTTGAGCCGGGAAAGATCATAGATGCGGTGCGTAAGACGACGAGGGAGCGCATTCTTTTTAAAGATTCATCCGACACGTAAGCGCCCGTTGCTGAACACAAATCAGTGCCCACTGGCTCGCTTCCAGCAGGGCGATGGTGATCGCAGGAGGAAGTCCGCATGCCTATCAACCTAACCCAATCACCGGCCTCTGCCTCCGCTGATAATCGGCGGCGGGTGTATCGGAGACATGAGGATCTCCAACTTCTCCAACGCACGCGGGAATTGGAGGCTGCCCGCCGCATCTGCCAAGCGCTCTTTCAGAAGGTCGAGATAGACGAACTGGTCGAACGTACGATCCACATAGCCTTGGAGGTCATCGGCGCGGAAGCCGGCTCCATTCTACTCGCCGATCCGGATTCCCAACAACTCGTCTTTCGCTATGTAGTCGGTGGGAAAGCGGAGGATCTCCATGGCACGGGAATTCCCTGGGACAAGGGGATCGCGGGGGCTGTCTTTCACTCCGGGGAGCCAGTGGTGAGTGGCGATATCACCCAAGATGATCGTCATTTTGGCGAGATCGATGCCAGAACAGGCTACAGGACACGCGACATGATCGTGCTGCCGCTGAAGCGCTGGGGAGGCGAGCCCATCGGGGTGCTCGAAGCGCTGAACAAGCGTGACGGGCAGCTCGACCAAGATGACGTTGCGATCCTGACCATTATCTCGGCGCTCTCCGCCGAGACAATCGAGCAGGCGCGGTTGTTCGAGGAAGCCAAGCTGGCCGAGGTGGTCCGCATCCTGGGTGACATCGGTCACGATGTCAAGAACTTGCTCCAGCCGGTGGTCACTGCCACGGGACTCCTCCAGGAAGAGATTGACGAACTCTACGCCGCGCTGCCGCCTGCTGAGCTCCGCAAGGCAGAGGCGAGCCACGAGATGTGCAATGAGGTGATTGCCATGCTGCGGGAAAGCTCCCAGCGTATCCAGAACCGGATGAAGCAGATTGCCGACTGCGTGAAGGGACTGAGCGCCCCCCCCATGTTTGCACCTTGTCAAGTGGGGGACGTAGTAAAAAGTGCGGTCAGGACTCTTCACGTGCTGGCGCAGGAAAGGGGTGTCGCCGTTCGCACTGAGGGCCTCGATTTACTGCCGCCGATCATGGCCGACGAAAGCCGGCTCTTTAACGCCTTCTACAACCTGATCAACAACGCGATTCCTGAAGTGCCCGCAGGAGGCTCGATTACCATACTCGGTTACGGAAAACCGGAAGCCGGGGTGGTTCTCTTGGAAGTCAGCGATACCGGCCGAGGGATGCCACCGGAGATCTGCCAGAAGCTCTTTTCCGCCCGCGTATCCAGCCGGAAAGCTGGCGGGACCGGTTTAGGAACCAAGATCGTCAAAGATGCAGTGCTTGCCCACGGCGGTCAGATCACGGTCAGGAGCGAAATCGGTACGGGGACCACTTTTTCAATTTCCCTCCCCATTAATCCACGTAGCTCTTGTGTGCTGGGAACGGGTAATAGGGAAAATTGATCGAAAAGGTCGGTTCGCGCAAGCTTGGTTTGGTGGAGCTGGCGGGGATTGAACCCGCGACCTTCAGACTGCCAGTCTGACGCGCTCCCAACTGCGCTACAGCCC